>Ga0209829_10002446_pt1 | contig 14097 bp, 10 predicted proteins | sample C_140205_EF_Meta_FD_187311 | JGI IMG/M metagenome (GOLD analysis project Ga0209829, IMG submission 187311) | Freshwater microbial communities from Lake Croche, Canada to study carbon cycling - C_140205_EF_MetaG (SPAdes) (version 2) | ecosystem: Environmental > Aquatic > Freshwater > Lake...
TGAATTGAGTGATTTATTGTATAAAACTGTTGAACTTTGCCACGTTTTATCAAGAATTGCATGTTCTTCAAATATATTAGGACTCTTAGAATTTGTATTCCAGTAAATTTTATATAGATTCCAACCATTCCGAGGAAGCAAACCTCCTTCAGTTTTGCCCGAATATGGTAATACATAAAACGAGAATAGACTCATTGTCTTTCAATGTAGATTTTACTTTAGGTTCGCTCAGCTAAAGCTGAATGCGGATATTTAATTGTATATTTTGATTTAACATAATAGGGAAATAGGAAATGCAGAGACCTAACTCTACTTTTCATGGTATGAATCCTCAAGAAAGAGAATCTAAATTATCCGCACTTCGCTTTAATCCACTTGGTCCGCGAAATGTGGTTGATCCTTCAGTTTTTTCTCGTCCTGAAGCACAGGCATTTAGAAAGGAAGAACGTTCTATGCTAACTGATGCTGTTGTAACTGAAAGTCCTTTTGCGGGGTCGGGTACAGCCTCGTGGAAAGAGCCAATCCGACCCCCCCCTGCGGGGTCGGGAGTACGTATTCGTGTAGAACCTAATTCTCGTGATGCTATGAATAGTCGGATTTTAGAACAGATGCCTTTTACTGCGGCGCGTAACATTGTTCCTAAGGATATTTTAAACGCTACAAAACCACTTGTTCAAGACATGAATCCTATTGATTCGCGACGTGGCGTAAATAGTTATAAACAAGCAGTAGAATTCTTCCCTGATGCGGATACAAAGACAGGCATACAACCCAAGGCCAAAGAACCAGAGCGTTTCATGCAGAACCCCTATTTACAGAGATTAGATGCGGCGAATGAACCTCGTCAGATTGTGCGTGAATTGCGCTCAGCTGTGACAGAGGATAATCGGGAGAAATATTTAGATTTATCACAAAAAATAGCAAATCGCAATTTTTCGCATGTTTTAATTCAGGGTGATCAGGTAATGGTCCAGCAGGTCACTAATCTAAAAGCTTACGAGTTACTAAAACCTAAGCTTGATGATTTTTCCACTGATTATAGGCGATATGAATAGATTAATCAAAACTTACAATGACATTCATCTCGTGCTGATTGACAACTTTCATGGCTGAACGCGAAAGTTCAGTACGTTGGCGACGACCAGATTGTAACTTCTTACCATCCTTTGAATAATGCTCCTTGATACTAGCATTCATGTCCGCTTCAATTGCTGTGCGATTCTCCTCAATGTAATCTAAAATCTTCTTTTCAATAAACCAGCGGAAGAAGTTTAATTGTCCAACTGTTGTCATAATTGACGGCTGATTGAGCGCTTCAAACATAATGCGGTCGCGCCGACAGAAAGGGTCAAATAACTTTTTTGAATATGCTTTTAGTTCTCTTTTATAATTAAAATGAACTAAAAACTGCTTTGTTCCCATCATATACGATGTGTTATTCTTCTTGGCATAATTTGTAATAAACCAATCCACTAGTCGTAGGCTTATGGGCGATTCACCCTTAAGAATAGGTGTAATCTTCTCAAGATTTCCGGGTTCATTGTAGAAAGTTTGGAGATTTTGGACAATAAAATCTTGGCGGCATTGAACGCGGACTTTTTGCGTTGTGTTACGCGGCTCTGATTCTTGCATAATACTATAGTTTATCTAGAAGAGTTTAAGTTATAAAAAATTAAACGCGGAATAGGTAGATGGCTGATTCAGATGATGAAGTTGTTGGAGTCCGTCCTGCTAGAAGACAAAGAGCGCTTCCTGTCGCATTGGAAGTAGCGGAACCGGCAGAAGCTGTCGCAGAACCTAGGCCTAGAAGAAGAAGAGGTGCACCTGCTGAAGTTGAAGCTGCTGAAGCTGCTGAAGCTGACGCTGTTGAAGCTGAACCTGATGAAGCTGAAGCTGAAGCTGAAGGGTCTTCTGGTGCGCGTAGATCTGCGCGTAGACCTGCTAGAAGTCCAGCTGCTAGAAGAAGAAATCTACGGGAATCTAGAAGAATATTAGCTGAAAGTGGCATCAATGCTGAAAATGCTCGGGAAGGTCAAGCAGCTGAAGGTGGGGACCAAGCTCAAGAAGGTCAAGAAGGGCAAGAAGGTCAAGAAGGTCAAGAAGGTCAAGCAGCTCAAGAAGGTGAAGGAGGTGAAATGGGACCTCTTGGAATGATTGGTGCAGTGCTTAAAAGCACAGTTAATTATTTAAAAACCGATCCTCGTAAAAGCGCATTTGAGAATGATACAACTGAAGAGCCCTATCGTAGTTTAACGCAACTATATGAAACGGCTAAAGAAAATCCAAATTCACCGGAAATACTTCGTCAAGTTACTTCTGATTTTCGTACTCTAAAACAAGGTTATCATGATTCAGGTTGTGACACAGATGTAAATATTTCGCTAAATCCAAAATGTATAGGTGTTCAAGCAGGCTTATATATGAGACTATTTGATATTCGGAAGTCAATAAATGAATCTCTTGAACAAATGAGACCAATACAGCAACCGGCTGTTTTAGCACGAATTGATAGAGAAGCACGTCCTGAATTTGGGAATGAAGATGTATTCGTTCCTGCTGGAGTATAATTTAATACTTGTACAGAGTAGATGAATCAATTAAATTCTAAAATAAATAATTTTTCCAAATCACTGGGTCTAGCATATTCAAGGAATGGAAATGTACAATATGTTCCCGGATTTAATAGAGAATCCGCAGAGCGTCTTTACACACTTGTTCAAGAAAGAAAAGGAGGAGATCAACCACTTGATTTAAGAATGCAGTGGATTGCTCTACTTATTACATTGTATAAGAAGACAACACTTGCTGATAAAAATAAAGTTCTACCTATGTTAAACTCGGCGGGATATAAAAATAATATTATTCAGAAAATTGCTACACTAAGCCAAGGCATTTCAAGGGAAAGTATTATAGAATTTGTTAAAGGTGTTGGTGCTTTGAGTAATGGTCCTTTGAAACTTACGGATAATGATATTAATAAATTATTCCCAGCCTAGTAGTAGGATATGAATTATTTACTTAAATCAAAATATGCTCTTTATTCCGCAATTGTATTCTTTCTTTTTGCGAATCCCTACACATATCATATGACAGAAGGTTTTTTTGGTTCTTTTCTACATATTGCGACAAATGATTGTCCCACCGTTTATGGTGTATTTTTTCATACATTCCTTTTCTTTCTAGCAATGTTTGGTCTTATGACTGTTCCGTCTCTTGCTCAAGGTCTCTAGCTTTAAGCGCAATACTTATAAGTTTTCTAGCAGCTTCTTTATATGAATAATTCTCATGAACAAATTTTGCCGGAGTATAGGATGATAAATTACTAAGAAAAGTCTCAAAATCAGATTTCCAGACCTCCTCAGTTGATTTTAATCCACATTCAGGCGACCACGATACAATACTTGTAACTGTGCCTTCCATCACCTTATTATTGGATCTATAATAAGTTCGGTCAATACAAAAAATGGGACAATTACATGCCATGATTTCTAATGCGGCCAGTCCCTGCGTTTCCTCGTTATCTAACATTATACAGAATTTACTTTTTTGCGCTACATCTTTTAGCATTGCGGGTTTATAAAAATGATAGCAAACAACAGTACCCGTCATCCCATAAAAATTATGGAATATCACACTCCAAATATTTTCAATATCTGCCATTCTTTGCGATTTATAATAAATAAAAAAGTCCTGTGTCTTCGGTTCCAATGATGGAGTAAAATAATCTGTATCTATACCCGATTCCCATAAATTAACCGTTTTAGTTTTATCATTTTTTGCTTTTCTAATTGGAAATTTTTGTTCTAACCAATTTATTACCCACATAGCCGAAAATGTTAAATGATTAGCGTGTGACCAAACTAAATCTTCATTCGCATCTTTCATGCCAACATAAGAAAGTGGAATGGGATTTGGACCAAATATTGTATTCTTTGGATACATTCGCACATCTTGGTATATTCCAAATAATTGAATATTAAACCATCCTGGTTCATTTATAAGAATAATCGCGTTTGGTAATAGTTTTTTTATACCAATTAATACTCCTATGATAACTGCGGTGGGTCCGCCCGCCGCAAAATGACCCGTGTGTATCCATAATCCTATTTCCATATCCATCCCTAATGTATTTATTTGTTTGTATTTATGTTTTTAAACTAAGCCACAATCTCCTCATATAACGGCTTCAACTCATTGTCCCAAACAAAATTCTGAACCACCTTCTTGGCTTCCTGTCCATGCTTTTCACGGAGCAAAGAATCTAGCAGATACTTCTCAATTCCAAGACAATATTCGTGGGGGTCTACACAGAATGCCTTACCGCCAAGGGCACCCATTCCAATGGGAATATGGTAAGCAATATTCGCGGGAACAATAACGCTATTGCTGGTTGTGCAGAACTCGTTAAGGCCAAGAATATCAGGCACTACCTGCGGAATTCCAACACCCATCTGCTCCATCTGGCAGAGACCAAAACCTTCACCTTCAGTGGTTGTTACACCAATATCTGCGGCGTTGTATAGGTTATTAATTTCTGAGTCAGGCAGTGCTTGGTCCGCATTGCTGACCATGAGTCTGCTAGCAAAGGGTTCAATTGCGACGTTATGACTACGAAGCTCTTCTACGTAGATGTCAAAAAGAGAATAGCCTCCCTTTTCACCCTTATCGCAGATACAGAGCAGAAAAATAGGCTTGGTGGGGTACTTGGTGATAAGTTCTACAAAAGCCATAATTAGAAGATCATAGCGCTTACGGGGAGAATTGCGGTTAACATTTAACATAAGAAATCCATTTGTTGGAATGCCAAGACCCGCGCGAACCTTAGAACGATCTACCTCAGAAAATAGATCATTTGAATATCCATGGCGAAGAGTACGCAGACGAGGCTTGGGTGCGTCACCCAAAAATTGCTTTTCCAGAACAGAACGCCAACGGTCTGTAAAAGCAAACACAACTGATGCTTCACGACGGATCATTTCCATAAACATCTGACGCTGACCGACGTATACTTGGTCCAAATAGATAATAATCTTGAAACGCCGACGCTCATCGGCATTCAACTGCTTGATAATCTCTTCAAGAAACTTACACACAACCAAGGAATCATTATAGATGATTAGAACATCAGGCTGAACCTGCTTGATGACTTCGGGGAGACGCTTGTAGCCGAATCCCTGCTCAACAGGGTTTTCCATGGCCGCGGCATCAAAACTATTTACATTCGGCGGGTAAGGCCTATAATCGGGAATTTGCGTTCTAGCACGCTGAAAACCATAATGATGTAACTCTACATCGGGCTTCTTTGCTAGATACTTCACAATATTATAGGTTACTTTACTATAACCAGTAAATTGCTGAATATGGGTGCCTACGAGCAATACCTTCTTCTTGCGGTTTTGAAGTTTGTCAAGTGAAATGATATTAGATGGAGGAGGCGGAGGAGGCTGCGCTGACTGCATCTGCATCATTTGCGTCTCAACATTCTTCAGAATTTCTGGTGAAAGAGGACCATTCTGTGCCTGGAGAGTTGACAACAGTGCCAACAGATTGGAATTCATATTAATTCTTTTTGGTGAAATTGGTTTAAATCAAAGACGCGGAGATTAGATAGAATGTCTAAAAGGACTAATACACCGAAGAAAAAAGTGATTTCTAAGAAACTGCGGGAAGAAGTATGGTTAAAACATTTTGGCAAAACATTTTCATCAAAATGTCCTATTCAATGGTGTACGCGGGAAATTTCAGTATTCGCATTTGAAGTTGGGCATAATATACCCGAGTCCAAAGGTGGAAAAACTACAATTGATAATTTAATTCCAATATGTGGAGAATGTAATCGTAGTATGGGCGACCGTTTTACAATTGATGAATTTAGTAGACAATTTGCTGCTGCTGCTGCGCCTATGCCATCTCCTACGCTATTTCAAAGATTCTTTGGATGTTTTAATAAACCACAGACACAACCAGTAATAATATCCAGAAAAAAAATAAATCTCGTAAGAAACCGATCATTCGTTAGGACTATTTACAAATAAAATTTTTTAACTATTGTTCCGCCTCTTGCTTTGAAATCCGCTCAAGTGCTGCTAGAATATGCGCTGTTATGTTTACCTTATGCGAATTCCAATACTTTGTTAAGTTCTCTTGAATTTGATTTAATGCTTCCGGATTAGTGTTTATTTGTTGAATCATAGATTTTACGGATAACCAATCTTTGGAGATTAGAATAGCATTATCACCTATTAATTTATTATAGCATTCGTGCTCATTATTTACATCGCCTACACAGATAGGAATACATCCGGCTTCAAGGGCTTCATATAGACGATATGTTTCATAATTCTGTCCCTTAGGGCACGGTATAAATCTAGTATCTTCAAGAGTTTTCATATACTCATCGGCTTCTTCCGGCAATGGATGTTTCCATGTTGGAAGTAATTTCATTGAATTCGGTTCAATTGTAGCCAGCGTTTGTAACATTTCAATCCGATTAGGTTTGTCAACTGAACCAGCAAAACTCCAAGCTAGAGTTCTCTCGGATAATTTCTTGAATTTACCCTTTAATGAACGATTGCGCACATATCCTAACGGAATGGTGATTATCTTATCACTTGGCGGAATATCTTTACGAACATAATTCCGAATGACTAATTTTACTGCTGGATGGTCATAAATAGATACTGGATCATTCACTGTTTCATCGCTTAAATGAATTAGCACCGCTGGCTTCTTTTGCTCTGCTAGAGTATTTAATTTTTGAAGAATTATCTGTTCCACTGCTGACCACTTCTGTATTAATATAAAATTAATGGGTTGAAATGTGGGTGACTCCTCCTTGCCAAATGGAATAAACTCAAGAGGTTTGCCAATAATCTCTTCTATCCAATCACGCTCTAGAAAATCATTTTGTTGATTGGGAACAAAATACCAAACCGGATAAGGCTTCGCCATAAAATTGGGCGTTGGGAGATAGACAATTCCGGGTGGTCTGCCAATTATATCTTCGCTAAATTTTTCCAAAATTTCTTCTACAATTCTTCTTAATACAATATTACTGGAAACTTTATTATAAATTGCTAATTTAGTCATTACATCACTCATTAAATCACTTGTCATTTTATTTCTTTGGCTAATAAGAACCTGTTGAATTACGCGAATCCAATTATAATTGCGTTCTTTTACTTCAACGGCAGATAGTTCCTTTTCAAAAAAAGATAGACACATACTTGTCATCTCGGGAATTTTATTCTGCGACAATTTCAATAAAATCGCATTACATTCAATATTAATACCGTCAACCATTACATCATTATTTGAGGCTGGCTTTATACTTTCAACCGTGGCAACTTCTTCAGAGGTAAAAACTTCCGTATTATTCCATAAATCAGAGTCAAAATTGTCAACACGCTCAAAGTTATTAAATTGAGACTTTTGATAAATCGGGTCTGTATCTTGAAAACATCCCGCAACGATTGGATGGATAAAATAGACATTCAGTTGTTCCATGTGATTCACAATCATATGGTCCCCGCTTGTAAAGATACCGCGTTCTTCAATGATTTTGGCTAGTTTTCTGGCACCCCGAGCAAACATAATGTAGGCGTAATTACATGAATGGAAATACCGTCTAGGATTTCCGGGAGTGAAAATTTCATTTGGTATTACTTTTGAAAAGTGCATATTAACTAATTCTACAGCATTTCCAAAGGCTTGTTTATTAGGCGGTAAAATACCTCCCAGATAAATCACATCGGCATCTGCTGGAATCAATTTAGACGCCTCCTTCCACACATCAAGCCACTTCGGATAAAAACGAACATCATCTTCAAGGATAAGACAACTGTGGTCATCTCGGGGCACCTTTGCTAGACGCTGCCATATCTCATTATGACTAATAGCACACCCCATGACCGCCTTTTTCCATTTAAAATCATTATTACGGAAAAGATGTTTAATATCTTGAGTTAATTTTATCTCTAGCCCATAACAGGCTGAATGACGCTTTATTTTATTATTCATGTAAGAGTGAAACTCAGAAAATGACTTATAGCGGTCAGTGCGCTTATCTAGATTAATCACGGCAGCTTCAGTAATTTTGTCGGCAAATTCTGCCTGTGCTTGTAGTGTAGGTGTAGTGGAACCCATATTAACATTTCCTCTATGATGATAAAATGCGTAATTACCTTGAATCGCAGCTGAATAAGATTCACAAGTTGTGAATTTTGCTAAAGGTCTCCTATTAATCTTTTCACGATAACTCAAAATACTTAGAATGGATTGGTCGTGACGATGTCCTTTGTTGCCTGTTTCCCACTTTTCTCCAACCAAGATATCACGGGCTTTTGTGTAATAGAAAGCATGTGTGAACAACTTCTTAACAGAAGGGAACGATGTATTCCATCCTAGCACAGCTGCTTGAAGTTGCTTTGAGTTTAATTCTTCTTCAGTACAATTCATCATCTTTACAAACTTGTCATGGCACCAGTTTCTATTTATATTTTCATCTTCTAGCAGGAAAGTTCCTTCTTTTTCAATAATAGTATAAATATCAGTAATTGGACGAGCCAACATTACTCCCGCATCAATGTAAATGCCCGGCTGAGACAAGTTCTGATAGATTAACCAAAGTTTCCATCCATAATGCTGAGGTTCCCAGAAATCTAACCAAGGGATCTCTGCAGGATCTGTTGTAGGGAATGGGGTGAATTTTATTGCTGAATAATTTTGTTTGATAACTGAAATTTCATTCGCAGCATCGGGCCAATAATAAACAGTAATCTTTTCAAGCGATATTTTCTGCTTAATAAGACCTTCTAGCCATAATAATAAGCTGGGAATGTATTTAGTATTTACTGCTGTGTAAAACTTAGGAGTTTCATCTTTTTGCGTGATAGTTTGTTGTATCTGTTGTGTCTGTTGTGTCTGCTGTGTCTGCGGTGTAGAAGCAAAAGGAAGAATTGCCGTAACTAATCGTTTCATCTGGGTTCTAGCATAAGTCTCTGCTTCAGGTGTAATTGCTGGGATAGAGAACATCTGAAGATATTTCATTGGGTCCGTATCAACATTTTTTATTTCTTCCCGAACTTGGTCCCATGATTTGCCATGCGCATTAATTCCTCCAGCAGGGTGGAAATCACGCGCCAAATTCGGATCTCCCCAATAGATGGGAATACATCCTGCGGCTTTTGCGTGGAAATACTTTTCAGTAATATATCCGGGGTCGGACGAGTTTTCAAAACAGATATTGAATTTATACTTTTGGAGGAACTCATGCTTTACCATTTCACCTCCACCACCGCCAAGGCCGCCCTCCAGTTTCATTCCCATATTGTTCAAATGAGCGCCCGCTGAATCAACCCTCTTGTATTTACTAATTTCTCCTAGTGCAGCATTTCTATGTTCGTTTTTGGGATTAGACACAATATATGAGGCAAATTCTGACTTCTTTGACAAAAAGTTTACCTGAGGTTTAGTACATACTTCATAGGGAATTGGTTTAGGATTACGGATTTGACCGGGATCAGCATTAAACCAATTGACTTCTAGAATCCATAATGGAATACGAAGTGTCTTAGAATTAACTTCAAGCGAATGCCCTACGCTTAGAATAATCTCGGGGCCTTCAATATGCGGATTATTTTCGCCACTGAAAAATATCTTTGGAGTACCGTCATACTTTCTATGTCCGTCGCCAAAAGGTCCAAAGATTACCAAGTTGGGTTTTTCATCTCCTGAAATGATTTTGACTTCAATATCCAATCTCTGCTTCTTGATTTCATCCTCTAGCAAACAAGTGAAAAAGTTGTATTTGGGATTGAAATCAAACCACATATCCGTAAAAGCAATTGATAGTGTATTTTTCTTTGACTGGCTTTTCTCTTGTAAAGCCAAGGGTGCTGAAAGTGAAATCTGCTGTAAAGGATTGGCTAATGCTGCGGCAAAAAAAGCCTTTGATTTATCGCTTTCCCAATCATATTGGGTTAAACAAAATATTTTCCGTTGAATAAAAGCATCTTTCATAAAATAACCACTTGAAGAATTCAAATCGCGTTTTAGTTCCTCATATTGATTCACAGCGGCAGAAATTTCATTGGATTCGTAATAATATCCAGCTGATTTTTGAATTCCTTTTTGAATTATATCACAATTATGTATCATGGGAATATCTAACCATAAAGCATCCAGCAGAAGATGTTTCATTGCGCGCCAGCGTTGATGCGCAATAAGGACACTCTTAAACTTTCTCAATTCAGGAATAGGTATCCTTCCAATAAAATTTCCCGATACATCTTTTCCAGCAAAAAGATTTGCTAGAACATTTCCGTTAAAATACTTGTTTTTCTTGAGAACATCTCCGTTTCCAACAATCCATGAAACTGGGTTCTTTTCAGTGATTTCTGCTACGATACAAAGCGGAAGAATACAATTGCTTGTATTAGTCGTATTACTTTCAAGGACCACTAACTGTGATTCGGGATTTTCATACTGATTCCACTTAGTTAGATTGCCCTTTGCGCAATAATTATCCAGACTTATGTGCTCCCAAATCCAGGGCACAATACGAACCGGAATTAAGTAAATTCGCTCAATATACATTTTGTCGTCGGGCGAATAACACTCAGGAATCCAGACTTCGGAAACGTGTTTAACAGAGCGAATAAAGTTATTAAAGAAATATACTGAACTTTCCATGTCATTAAAAAGCGGCGGCTGATGGCACCAAATGATGTGCTTCTTGGAGATTTTAAGACGAAGAGCTTCCGGGATAAACCATGAAATCTCAAATATTATATCAAATGTCTGCTTTGCTGAAATCACGTCTTCAAGAAATGAGCATTTTATATTCTTTTCCTTGAAAGTTGCGTCCAATTCAGTAAAAGGATTCTTACAGTCACTGGGTGAAATAAGTGTAGCGGTGTGACCATTTTTACTACACCATAAAGCAAATGCGACGGCTGTCCGATTACAGCCTTTCGCAAAGATACTATCAGTTCCTAGGACTGTTAATCCGATTAACATTCTATTAGAGCATTGTATCTATCGTTTAAACTTTTTACGCAGGATTAGTAATTGATAACGGGACAGCGGCGTTTAACATATCTATCCATGCTTTCTGATTCTCCGGATTATAGGGTGAAAATCGCCAGGTAAGTTGCTGAGATTGCGCTTTATACATTTCTTTTCTAGCAACATGGTTTTGAATAATATCTTCAATAGCAGCTATAGCAGAATCTAAATTGTTACCTTCATAATAATAAGCATAGTCTTTGAAAACTGAGAAATTATGAACAACTGGAAATCCCATAAACATGTGCTCTAGAAAACTATAATTGTATTCATTATTAACAGTGTGCTGAAGAAGTATATTGTTATTCATGTGTTTTGAGACTGTAATAACATCTGCTCGTGGAAGAAGATGGAGTTTACCTGCTTTGTATAAAGTCAGATTTTCTAGAATATTACTGGTGAAAAAAGGATTATTCTTAAATTTATCGCCATTAATTATAACACAATCTTGGACAAGATGAGGGGATTTCTTATAGAGTGCTTCGCAGATTAAAATAGGGAAAAGACTGTTTTTTTGAAAACTAATATTGGGTTCCATAACTGTAAAGGAGTACGGCGGCGATGAACGATGTTGATAAATATCTTTATTTTCACTAATAAATCGTGAATCCCAAACATATGGACAGATTTTAGATTTCGGCATGATGCGATTAATACATCCGGCGAATTCTTTATGAAACCAGTAATGCGGTGAAGTCCAGATTTCATCTAATCCCCCAATTACATGGTGACTAAAATTCATTTCCGGATAAAACATGGGTGTTTCAATATCAATGTTTAAAATGTTACCAAGGTAGACTTTGACTACTTTAGCGCCAACTGAGCGGAAAGCATTTCGGATATTTTTGTCGCATGACATTCCGAGCTCAATATATGCGAAGAGGCGAAATGGTGCCTTCATGTATCCTTCCATGTCAATTACCCGGATGGTTTTGTGGAGTTCCGAGCCATTGGTGCTTTTAGCAGAATCAACGAAGAAAAAGGGTTGATATCCCGCTGCTTCTAGCATTGTATAAATAACGAAAACATTCTGAAAAAGACCATTCGCCCAGAGATGATGGTCGGGAATCTTAGTTGTAGTTAAAAAAACGGCTTTCATTTCGGATTGAATTTTCATATTGTGAAGTGAAAAAGAAGGTGTAGGTAACGGTTGTATCTTACTTTCTTCAGTAAAACCCATTACTCGGTGTATGTATTTAATTCGTCATTTCTTTACGCGGAAAGATATTGTTCTTCCATAGGGGACATACAAGGATGTCAACAATATTATTTTTTACAAGTGATCGTTTTGCTTTTGCCAATTTATCGCCTAGTGCGACTACTGAAAAAATAATTTTAACTCCCGACCCAGTGGACGGAAGTCGTCTTTTTATTGGAAACAGCACAATGATTAGTTATGATGTACGCTGTAATATATCAACGTTTGATGGAAGTCGTGCAACAATGACTATTGATACATTAAATAATCGCGTTGGTATTGGTATAAGTTCACCAACAGTGGCGCTTGACATTGTTGATGCTGCGGGTGTCCGAATTGTTGGCCCTACAAATATTACAGGAGCGACAACTTTTACAGGCAATTCTCGTGTTATTGGAGTAGCAACTGCTAATAGTTTTACAGGTTCGGGAATTGGTTTAACAAGTATTCCGGCGGCGCGCATTGTCGGTAGTTTACCGGCCTCAGTGTACGCAAATGCTACAATCCCAATAGCGGCACTATCTGGATATGATAATGGTAGTCTATTACTCTCTGGACAGCTTGCGACAGAAACTCTTAATGTAAGTACTATAACAGCCCAGCAAGCTAGTTTTAGTTCTCTCAGTAGCGGAAATGCTGGAATTGATACGCTTTCAGTTAGAGCATTCAGTACAGCATTTGGCTTTGTAAGCACATTAACAATTGGTCGTCTTCTTGCTGGGTCAATCAGCAGTGGTTCAATTGGTTCACTTGTAACAGATTCTGGTTCATTTAATCTTATTACTGCTGGAACTGGTGCAATTAGTATACTAAATACGACATTATTAAGTACCGGAGCAGGCGTCGCAAGTAGTTTTACAGTTGGAATACTATATGCGGCAACAATTAGTAGTGGAACACTTATTTCACTTTCTTCGGCTTTAATCACAGTAAGTAACACTGGAGTCACAAATTCAGGAAATATTACTACTGTTAGCAATAATCTTACTACTGTAAGCAATGCTGGAACTACAAATACAACAAATATTACAACAGTAAGCAATAAAGTTAATTATCTTCTTACAGTATCAAATGTTTCTGCTATAACTATGTCTACTAGCTATGGATTCTTTTCAACAATTTCTGCTGGGACTGTTTATGGACGCTTTGTGGGCGATGGATCTTTGTTGACCAATCTTCCTGTTACTGCTGCGCTAACAACTGTTAGCAATAATCTTACTACGGTAAGTAATACTGGAGCAACAAATACCGCAAATATTACAACAGTAAGCAATACAGCTAATTATCTTCTAACAGTTTCCAATATTTCTGCCATAACTATGTCTACTACTTATGGTTTCTTCTCAACAATTTCTGCTGGGTCTGTTTTTGGTCGCTTTGTGGGTGATGGATCTTTGCTAACCAATCTTCCTGTTACTGCTGGACTAACAACAGTAAGTAATAATCTTACTACGGTAAGTAATACTGGAGCAGCAAATACTACAAATATTACAACTGTTAGCAACACAGTCAATTATCTTCTAGCAGTGTCTAATATTTCAGCAATAACTATGTCCACTAGTTACGGATTCTTTTCATCAATTTCTGCTGGGACAATCTTTGCTAGATTTGTGGGCGATGGATCTGGATTAACAGGCATTGCTAGTGGCGGTGTATCAATTATCCCTCCTGTTCTCAGCACAACTCTACTAAGTACAGGTATCTTAACTGCTAGAAATATTTCAACAACAGTTATATCAACAAGTTATGGATTCTTCTCAACAATTTCTGCTGGGACAATCTTTGCTAGATTTTTGGGCGATGGATCTGGATTAACAGGCATTGCTAGTGGC
>Ga0209829_10002447_pt1 | contig 14092 bp, 8 predicted proteins | sample C_140205_EF_Meta_FD_187311 | JGI IMG/M metagenome (GOLD analysis project Ga0209829, IMG submission 187311) | Freshwater microbial communities from Lake Croche, Canada to study carbon cycling - C_140205_EF_MetaG (SPAdes) (version 2) | ecosystem: Environmental > Aquatic > Freshwater > Lake...
CGCCGCAATCAATCAGCGTCAATGCAGGCTCCTATACAGGAACGCAGCTGGCCGCCGAATTGACCCGCGCTGTAAACGCCAAATTCGGCGGCGCCCATTACTTCAGCATCACAGACACCTACCGCAAAGAGGGCGGTTCGGTAACCAACGGAAACGACATCCTTCAGATCAATCTTTCGAAACTGGCGGAAGACGGTTCTTCCGTCGCCATGAGAAACCCGATCGAAATCGACTTGCTCGGCTCTGCGGGTTCAGATGGTACGCCTCCGGTTGATGGGGCGCCGACTGCGGAAACGAAGCTGCAACTGACCCGCGACCAACTTGTCGCGACCGCACAGTCCAAACTTAATGACGCCCTCAACAAGCGGCATCTCGAATTCGGCAAGCCCGCGAACTGGCCCTTCAGTCTCAGCAATCCGCCAATCACGGTAGGCTATGACGTCGCAAGCCGCGCGCTCACCTTCACCGTCACCCCCGGGCAGCTGGGGCCGGACGCCAACGAGCCTGCGAGCCGTTTCAACAGCATCCAGGTCTACAACCCTACAGACACCGTCAACGATCTCGGCGTTCCCTCCAAAACGACAAGCCCTGACGTCCTCATCCGCACCAACACGCTCTGGACGGGCTTGGCGGCGCTGCCGGGCGGCGATCCCATCGTCGATCCTCGCGAACAGCGGACCGGCATTCAGGTCATGTACAATAAGGATACCCGGCAGTTCGAATTCGCATCGGGCTCCACGGGCGAGGCCTCTTCGATCACTGTCGGCAGGTCACAACTCGCAACGTCTGCGGATGTCGCGGCCCAAACCGACAGCTTCAACCTGGACGCCATGAATTTCTCTGCAAACCAGACGGTCTCTCTCGAAGTGAATGGGCGGACTCTTTCTTACGAATATTCGGGCGCCGACGCCTCAAGCGACAAATTCTTCTCGGGCATCGAACAGGCGCTGCCAGTCACCTTTGGCGAACAAACACAAATCGACCTTGGTTCAACGACCGCATCTGAAAAACAAAGCCTGAAGACCTTCGGCAAATTGATGAAAGGGGATACATTCGAACTCTCGCTCACCCCTTCTGGCGCCGATAGCACCATTGTCACCACACCGGTGGGCCCGCTTGCGATTACCGCTGGTATGTCGACATCCGACCGCTTGAAAGAACTCAAGGACAAGATAGTCGCCGCCGTAAACGCATATAACGCGACTCCGGCCGGCATTGCCTCGCCTATCGACACAACTGTCACCAATGAGTCGAACCAGCTCCTCTTCGCCTACAAGGGCTTCGGCGCGATCACTAGCCTCGTGTCACTGAAGCAGACGATCCGAGGATCAGACGACGCAACCCGCTCAACGATCCCGTTCACGGAGCCGACAATCGCAACAGGTATCGCCACGGTGTCTGATGGAACAATCGCCACCCAGAACAAGCAGTCGATCCTGTTTCAGAAAGTTGATGGCGGCGCGCCCGTTTTCGCCGCTAATGACAAGTTCACCTTCTCCATCCCGAAGGCCGAAGGCGGGGTCATCACCGAGACTGTGTCGATGGCCGGCACAACTCTGACATCACTTGCGACGGCCGCGAACAACAACAGCTCACTGTCGGCGCTGGGAAACTTCATCGTCGATCCGGCGAACACAAACGCTCTTCTTTTCACCTATAACAACAACGGTCATGTTACCGGCAAGGTCTCGATCAAGCAGGCAGCGGTGAACAATGTTGTGGTTCGTCCCACCGACATTGGCCCTCTCGCCATTGGCCACACCGGCATGAACCTGGAAGTGACGGGCGATCCTACCGGCAAGGCCTTCCGCCTCAACATGCGCTTCAACGGCACTGTCCGCACCAAGGATCCTGTCGGCGCACAGGGCTCGACCAGTAAAATCGGCTTGCAGATCGGCAATGCGGTCGGCACCGAATTCAAGGGCAACAACGACCTTCTGGGCATCGGCGTCAAATATCCGCCGACATTAGTGGCGGGTACTGGCTTGCCATCGTCTGCTGCCACCGCAGTCGGTCAGCGAGGGGTCACGCCCATGGCGCAGACCTTCCTGCTCAACGAGAGCCTCGGTGAAAACAGAATGACGTTCACCATCGACGGCATCACCGGGTCGATCACCCTCCCCGTTCGCGCATATACGGGCGATACATTCGCTGCCGCCATTCAGGACCGTGTCAACCAGATCCAGGATCCGGTGTCCGGACGCATCGTCAGCGGCGTGACTGTCAAATTCGAGCCGGACAACAACCGCCTTGTCTTCACCTCGGGCACAACCGGCGCAATGTCCCAGATCAACGTAGTGGGCCATCCCAACTTTGGTCTCGCGAAGGTTACACAGACTGCCGGAAAAGTTCCCGTCATCACCAACCTCAAGCAGGCGACAGACGCTCAGGGCAACAAGCTCTATGTCGACGCCAAGGGCAACATCACCACGCAGCAACCTGACGGTTTGCAAAACTGGTATCCTCTTTACCTTCAAGAGGGACAGTTGACGTTCGACACCATCGGCAAGCTGATCTCGCCCAAGGAAGGCGTGATCTACTCGCCATTCGATCCTCAGAACGGCTCCGACTTGCTGCGCCTGAACATCGACTACGGCAAGTTCTCCACCCAGTTCTCCTCTCCCTTCTCCGTGCTCTCGCTATCTCAGGACGGTTATCCCTCGGGTAGCTTGAACGGTCTGGACATCGACGCCAGCGGCACCATCCGAGCCAACTACACCAACGGTCAGACAACCGCTCTGGGCAAGATCATGGTGGCGAACTTCGCCAACGCCAACGGCCTGAAGCAGATCGGAAATGCGAACTATGTCGCGACCTCCGTGTCTGGTCAGGTCGTGCTTGGGCAGGCTGGCGCCGACGGCTTCGGCACCATCAAGGCCGGCGCGCTGGAACGTTCCAACGTGGATATCACAGAGGAGCTCGTGAACCTGATCACCGCCCAGCGAAACTTCCAGGCGAACGCAAAGGCGATTGAGACGACAACGACACTGTCTCAGACCATCATTCAGATCCGTGGCTGATCAGCTAGCTAAAGGTTAAGAGATCATGGAGCGATATGTTCAAATCTCCGGCGCATCGATGCGACTGCAGATGGATAATCAACGGATGATCGCCGCCGGTCTGGCCAACCAGAACACGGTAGCTTTCAAGCGTGATTACGCGACCACATCCTCCGCTTACTTCGATGTGGAGGGTGGGACTGACCGTGTTTTTCCCTCCAGGGGCGCGGCGGCGATCGACACGGAAATCGGAAAAGTCATTCCCACCGATAATCCGCTTGACGTCGCCATCGAGGGAGATGGATTTTTCTCCGCCAGGAATGCAGCCGGTGAGAAGGTTCTTACGCGCCGCGGCGATCTTCGCGTGGGCGCTGATCGCATCCTTCGTAATGGCGAAAATCTGGTGATGGAGGAAGGCGAGGGCGTTCCGATCACACTTCCAGCCTATGAGTCCATCGAGGTTTCCAGAGACGGCTCAATTCTCATTCGTCCCCCGGGAACTCCTACCAGCACACCTCTCACAGTGGCGGGACGGTTGAGAATGGTTCAGGAACCCGCGAGCAATATCGAAAGGGGACCGGACGGGATCGTTCGTGTGAAGGACAAGACCATTCCCCCCAACGACGCCAACATCACGCTCAGCCCGCGCAGCCTTGAATCGAGCAACGTCAACTCGATCGATTCAATGGTGGAGATGCTCAACGCGTCGCGAACATTCGAAATCCACGTCAAGTTGCTGGCGACAGCCAAGGAACTCGACGACCAGACCGCCAAATTGATGCGTTCCGACCGCTAGGTTGAACCGCACTTAACACAGGAGCCGCAGGATGCCCGACGCACTTCACGTAGCCAAGACCGGCCTCAATGCGCAACAGCAGCGCATGAGCGTCATCTCCAACAACCTCGCCAACGTCAACACCGTCGGCTTCAAACGCGACCGCGCAAACTTCGAGACTCTGCTTTACCAGAACTATCGCGATGCCGGCGCTCAGACCTCGCAGACATCCACCTCGCCCACGGGCCTCGCCATCGGCACCGGCGTTCGTATCGTCTCCACCGAGAAGCTCTATAATCAGGGCAACATCATAAACACCGAAAATTCCCTCGACCTCACCGTCGATGGGCCCGGCTTTTTTCAGGTCATGACGCCTGGCGCACAGATCGCCTATACGCGCGCCGGAAACTTCACGAAGAACGCCCAGGGCCAGATCGTGACGTCAAGCGGTTATCCTCTCGAACCCGCCATCACGATCCCAGCAAATGCCACTTCAATCACAATCTCCAAGGATGGCATCGTGTCCGTGGCGACCCCTGGAACTTCGGCGCTTACACAGGTTGGCACGATCGAGTTGGCGATGTTCGCAAACAATTCCGGTCTCAAGCCAATTGGCGAGTCCTTCGCGCTTGCGACACCGTCTTCAGGCGACCCGACCCCCGGCGCGCCCGGCGCTAATGGCGCGGGAAAACTGATCCAGGGATCGCTCGAGTCTTCCAATGTGAATGTCGTGGAAGAACTGGTCAGCATGATCGAGACACAGCGCGCCTACGAGGTCAATTCAAAAGCTATCGCCGCAGTCGATGGCATGTCGAAATACCTCACTCAGAACGTCTGATCGGAGTCGCCATGAAGGTCGCCGCATTCGCCGTGATATTCTCCACTCTCGCTCTCGCTGGGTGCTCAAGCGTGCGCGAGGCGAAAATCTCGGAAACGTTCCAGATGAATTACGACGAGGTTGTCCCTGTTCGTGAATCGTCTCCCGATGGTGCGATCTACTCGCGTGCGAATGCCGGCTTTTTTCTTGGAGACAGGCGCGCGCAGCGCGTCGGCGACTTGTTGACCGTCAAACTCGACGAAACAATGAGCGCCTCCAAAAACGACAATTCGACGATCACGCGTGATGGCAGCCTTAGTGCGTCGCTACCATCTGCGCTCTTCGGGGCTGGTGCCATCAACCTATCCCCAGCGCGGCCTGACGCTCTCAGCACCACAACCGCCTCCTCCTTCAAGGGGGTCGGTGCGACGTCCCAAAACAACGCGATAACCTTCGATATTACAGTTGTCGTGACTCGCGTCTACGAAAATGGAAACCTCTGGGTTCAGGGTCAAAAAATGCTGACCCTCAATCAGGGCGAAGAGTTCATTCGTGTTTCCGGCCTCATTAGGCCCGAAGACATTCAGCCGGGCAACACAATCCCCGGTCAGAAAATTGCCCAGGCTCAAATCAGTTATACCGGCGCAGGCGACGTTCACGACGCATCCAAGCAAGGCTGGCTCGGACGTATGTTCGGCATGGTTTCTCCGATCTAGGATCAATGACATGAAGAATACTCTTCGCAGCATCCTGGCTGTAACCGTCCTCGTCTCGACCCTGTCACTCCAGATGACAGAGAAGGCTTTCGCACAGGCGGGGCCGCCTGCACGTGATCGTGTCAAGGACATGGTTTCGATTGGCGGCGTGCGCACGAACCAGTTGGTTGGTTATGGAATCGTGGTTGGACTGAACGGCACCGGAGACGGCAGCGTCGCAGCCACCCGGCAAACCATGCAGAGCCTGCTGCAACGTTTTGGCATGTCCATACCCGACATTAACGGCATTGACGCCAAGAATGCGGCTGCGGTCATGGTAACCGCCGAACTGCCAGCATTCGCTAAACCCGGGCAAAAGATCGACGTCACGGTGTCGTCAATGAACAAGGCCTCGAGCCTTCGCGGAGGCAGCTTGCTCATCACCCAACTCGTCGGGGCCGACAACGAAACCTATGCTGTCGCGCAAGGCAATCTCGCCGTTGGTGGGCTTGGAATCACCGGGAAAGATGGATCAAGCCTGACGGTCAACATTCCCACTGTTGGCAGGATCCCGGACGGCGCAACCGTGGAGCGGATGGTCGCAAGCCCGTTTGAAACGTCCCAATCCCTCATGTTGAACCTTAATTCGCCTGATTTCACGAACGCGATGCGTCTCACCGCCGCTATCAACGGTAATTTTGGCGCTGGCACCGCAATCGCCCTCGACGCCACCACTGTCAAGGTGGTCGCTCCCAGGGACATTGACCGCCGCGTTTCCTTCATGGCCGCCATCGAAGACCTCATGGTGACGCCTTCGGCGCCCCCTGCCCGCGTGATCGTCAATTCACGCACCGGCACCATCGTCATCAGCGAAGGCGTCCGCGTGACCCCCGCAGCTGTCTCACACGGCAGTCTCACCGTCCGCATCAAGGAGAACCTGAACGTCTCGCAGCCTGCTGCTGGCGTTGGCGTCGGCGGCCGAGGAAATACCAATGCGGCGGGACAAACGGTCGTTACCCCGGACAGTCAGATCGTCGCCGATCAAGCGCCCGTGCGTACATTCCTCTTTGCGCCCGATGTGCAACTCGCCAGCATCGTCGATGCTGTCAACGCAGTCGGCGCCTCGCCTAGCGATCTCGTCGCCATTCTCGAAGCCCTCAAGCAGGCTGGCGCACTTCACGCCGACCTCATCGTGATCTGAGGATTACATGGAAACCCTTCCCACTCGTGCAACAGCGCCACTGAGTTCGCTCTCACTTGATCAGAGTCGGCAATTCGGCCGCAAGTCCACCATGGATCAGGTGGGCAAGGCCTTCGAGACTCTGTTCATGCAGACGATACTTAAGTCCATGCGTGATGCTCAGATTGAAGGCGGTTTGCTGGATAGCGAAAGTTCAAAACCATTTCAGTCCATGCTGGATGGCGCATACTCCGAATTGTCAGTCAAGACGACGAAACTGGGGCTGGCGGAGGCGATCAATCGTCAGTTCTCTCCAAAGACTGGATCGAAGGCGACGGGGCTCATGCCGTCGAACACAGTCAATCTGTCGGGCAGCCAAGCCGATGCGCTCGCAAGCGGACTTTCTTCCAGCGTTGCCGCAGGCCAAAACCTCGGTGCTCGGTACATGCCTTCCTCCAGCCTGCCCGCAGGCCTTACGGCGCCGAAAATTGCGCCGAAATTCATCAGCGGAGACTGATTCAATGGTTGATATTCTTGGCATTGGCACATCGGGCCTTACAGCCTACCGCAAACTCCTGGAAACGGTGGGCGGCAATATTTCAAACGCCAATACCGAGGGCTATGTTCGTCGCGATGTTGTGCTCAATGGATCAGGCGATAGCGCCATGTTGCCGACGGCGGCCCCCAGCACGAGCGGCTCTGGCGTCACCGTGGATATGGTGCGCCGCGCAAGCGACGCCTTCTTGCAGGTACAGGCCCTCAAGGCCAATTCCCTGAGCATGCAATCACAGACCTTGGCGGACTCCCTCACCCAGATCGAGAAGACGCTTTTTTCCACCACCAGCAACGCTGGTACGATCGTTCAGGATTTTTACAGCCGGTTTAACGACGTCGCTAATGCCCCGACTTCAGCGGCCGCGCGGATCTCGGTTCTCGATTCAGGCAAGCAAGTCGCAAGCGTATTCACCCAGGCCGCCGCCTCAATAAATGATAGCCTAAGTTCTGTACGCTCGGGCCTTGATGCGGCTCTCACCGCAGTCAATGGGTTGACCAGTCAACTTGGGTTGCTGAATGTCCAGATCCAAAGCGCCTCAACCAGCGGGCAGAAGCCCAACGATTTGCTGGATCAGCGCGACAAGCTCCTGACCAGTCTCTCCAACCTCGCCAACTTCACCTATAGCGAACAGACTTCGGGCGCGATAACGGTTTATCTTGGCGACACCGCAAGCGGCCGCCCTCTCGTGTATGCCAACGGATCCCATCCGCTCGGCGTAAGCGACAATGGCGATAAGCTCGAAATCGTCATGGATCCCAATTCGGCGCCTGCGCCGACAAATCAGCTCACCAGTGGAACAGTAGCGGGCTTGCTGGACTATGGCGCACAGGTAAAACTTTTGCGGGACGACTTCAATCGCCTTGCGGTTGGTTTTTCCGTCGCCGTGAATGGCCAGCACACGCAAGGAGTGGATCTGAACGGCCAGCAGGGTGGAGCCCTGTTTTCCACAGATGGCCTCAACGCTGTTGGGTCGAAGACCAATCTTGGCGATGCAAAACTTTCATTAACCATAGATAACGCCGCATTGATCGACAATGCGACCTACACGGCAAGTTTCAATCAGAACGACAACACCTGGACCGTGAAGTCAAGCGGTGGGAGGTCCATGACTGGCGATAACAATATCGCGATGGGTGGCGTCACCTTCACTTTCGATGGACGGGCGAAGGATGGGGACACGTATACAGTCTCCCCTCTTCTAGGCGCGGCGTCTTCCATGCGCTTTCTGGTGCAGACGCCTGCCGAAATTGCTGTCGCTCTGCCGCTTTATGTGGATCCATCGCCAGCAAATTCCGGCAATGCAGATCTCCGTCCGTTGAAGAGTACGGAACCCCCTGCGCCTGCGATGATCCCTGCGGCTACAACGGTTTTCGATAGCGCAAACCCGGTGAATGATTTTCTGAAAAACGGCGCAGCATTCATGCTGCCTGCGGGGGCGACTGCGGCAAGTCTCACCTCCCTTGCAGAATTGTCTGCGGTTCACTTCAACGCGACGGGATCGCAGATCACCGCCCTGACAAAAGCCGACGCCAGCGGCCTGTCCAAATTGTCTCTTTCAATTTTCTTGAATGGAACGAAACAGGACCTTTCGCTTTCTCTCCAGGGCTCGGGCGTCAATGACGTCGCCGCCGCAATCAACGCTGCAGCCGACAGGGCGGCAGGAAATGGTAACGCGAATCTGAAAGATGCATTTTTTGCAAGCGTCACCAATGGAACACTCACCATAACAGCCCTTGATGGGAATACAGTTGCGAATGGCGCTTTGATCGGCGCGGGCTTCGATGCTAGTGGCGTCCCACATCAGGTCATCGGGACGAATGAAGCCGGAAGCAGCGCCGCCGTTGTCAGGGTTTTCACACGTGACGGACGACAGATCTCAGGTCCGCCGCTCAGCGACGCCGAAGGGAAGGCTTTCGTAAACCAGGCGAATGGTTTCCTGTCAGACGCAGAGTATAACAAGAACTATCTCGCTGTGGGATATCCTCGCATCACTGCAACCGAGGCTCAGCCACTCCTTGCGACCACTAATTTCGATACTAGTCCGACACTGCTGAACACGAGCGCCCAGATTGACGTCACCACACAATCATCCTTCGACACGCCGCAAGCCGGATATGGCCAGGAGCCATTGTCCGGCGCGGTCTATGCGCTGAATGTGGATGGTTTGAGCCCAATTCGGCTTGCGGGCGACGACCTGGTGGGCGCAGGGCCATCAGATGTGACAGCCGCTCTCGCCGAACAAATGAACGCACAGGCTGGGCGCGTATCGTGGATTGGCGCCCCAATCAATTTTACCGACACTATGCCTTCGCGGGTCGCTTTCAACATATCGGTCGATGGTGGATCACCGCCGCGCACGATCACATTTCAGCGTTCACAAGAACCCAGAAACCTCAAGCTCCGGGTCACCGGCAACCTGACTGGCCAGCAAGACATCACAATCGATAAGTCATCCGGTTCAAGCAAGGGTATCGACTGGACTTATATCGATGGCAAGTTGCAAGTCACCAGCCGATTAAATGCGACGGTTTCAATCAATCCGTCCCTCGATTATCAGGCCCTGGGCTTCACCGGAACTGAATCTGGTCCGTCGGTCACGGCAGGCAAGGAGAGCAGCCTGTTGAGCGAAACGGGCACGTTCGATCTGGGCGGCGCCGCCGATCTGCAAGTCAGCCTAGTGACCGGAGGCCCGAACGATACTTACGCAGTCACAAAAATGCAGGTCGCCATCCAGGGCGGAAGCATCGCGGGCCAAACCGTTCAACTCACAAATAAGGACGGTTCGCAGATTCTTGCGACCAAGACTTTAACGGCCGCAGATGTGACGGCTGGAAACGTCACCTTCGACAGGCCATTGTCAGGCGCCGATGACGCGGCTCAACTTTCTGCCTTCCAGATCATTGGGGGCGCCAGGCAGAGCCTTGCACAACCCAGCGCTGTCGTTCCTCCCACGCAAATTTCCTGGGCCGGTCAGTCACGCTTGTTGATCACTGTGCCTCAGAAATTGCGCACAACTGCGCCAGAGATCTCCGTGACTCCCGTGAGCCTTCTGTCAGCTTCAATGCTGACGCAGGCCAAGCCCACGATTTATGTCACCGGGGCCTCAATTGGCACGATACCCATCACAATCGACTCGCAACAGGGCACGAGCAAAGGTGTGAACTGGAAGGTCGTGGGTGGTCGCTTGTCGCTGGAAAGCGCTGACGGCGGCTCGATCAGCGTTGATGCGTCCACTGTGCAAAAGCAGTCACTGGCAAGCGCATTGGGCTTTACCGACCCACAAACGCCTGCAAGCAAAATAACTGGCACGCAGGTAGGCGCGCTTGATCTCGAGAGGATGGGACTTACCAATGGCGACCCCATCACGACCACAGTCACCAGTCCGAAGGATCTACTGACCTCCCTCCTGGGTTCGGTCAAGCCAAAGCTCTATCTCACCGGGAGCACACTTCACGACCAGACCATCCAGATCGATACGCCATCGGGCGTTCAGAACGGGGTGACATGGTCCACCGTCGATGGAAAGCTGAAGCTTTCGAGCAGCGATCCCACGATGAGTTTCAAACGCAGCGTTGTCGGTGACGCCTCCGCTTTGCAGTTGGGGTTCGATCCAGCACAGGTTCAAAGTCCATTAATGGCGGGAACGAGCGCGGTTGATGCGCTACTCGGCGTCGCGCACCCTGTGGTCTCGGTGGTCACTGGTAGCGGCGCTGACCAGAGGTCATATAATCTCGCGATCAGCGCCTCATCAGGATATGATGCCGCTAGCGGGGTTAGTTGGAAGCTTCAAGGGGGAAAACTGGCGTTTGTCACTGGCGGTGGCCCTGTCCAGATACAGGGCGGCACACAGGGCAAGCGTGACGCCGCCATGATGATCGGCTTCAACGGAACAGACATAGATCTCAACATCGAAAGCACAATCACAAGCGCCAATAAATTGACGCTCTCGCTCCTGGCCTTAAAGCAGCCGAAACTTCAGGTGAAGGGCGGTCAGATCGGCACGCAAACTCTCACGATCGACCGGCCAAATGGATCATATAACGGCGTGACCTGGTCGCTATTCGAAGGCAAGCTGACGCTATCCAGCACCGATCCGACCTTGCAAATAGATACCGCAACAACCGACACGCGCACCATGGCGGACGCGCTTGGTTTCACCGGTACCCAGGCCGTTGGTTCACCGATCATTGCAAAGGACACAGTAGCACAGAGCATGGTCGGCCAGGGCCAAGGCATGCAATTCACGGTTTCGTCCGACGAGACCGGCGACACGCCCATCACGATCAACGCGCTGTCGGGCACGGATTCAGATAGCGGCGTCTCCTGGTCGTATAACGCGACAACCGATAAACTTACGCTCAGCAGCATTCACGCCAGCATTCAGGTGAAGGTAACCTCTACCGGTGCTGGCAATGCACAGGCGCTCGGCTTCCTCGGCGATGGCGTTGATGCAAAGACGGCTGCGGCAAGGCTCAGCCTGACGTCAACAGCAACAGACCGGGTCAAGTCGCTCGCCGATTCAAATGCGACGGTTTCGCATGTGGGGCAATCCATAAGCTTCAATGGCGGCATACCGGAGGATCTTGTTGTTGACGTCAAAAACCTGAGTCTGGACGGCCTCAGGCGCATAGCGGCAAAAATTGATATGCAGCCTGTTCCGCCCCCCCCTCTCCGACCCGATCTGCAAATCAAGATTCTTGATGGTGGGCAACTGGAAATTTTCGACCCTGCTTCGGGCGCCAGCCTTGCGAAGCGTAGTTGGCAGCAGGATATGCCGGTCACCTATCTCGGGATGAGCTTCACCATTCATGGAAACGCCAACGTAGGCGATCTCTACACCATCAGGAACGACAGTACTCGGACGTCGGACAATCGTAATGCGCTCAGGATCTCCGAGCTTGCGACAACCGCCATCTTTGGCAAGGGACAAGGCTCATTTCAGGATGTCTATGCAGGCGTCACCTCACGTCTTGGCTCCGCTGTCCAGACATCGAACACGCGAGCAAGCGCAACCATTCAGGCGGCGTCAGACCTGAAGGCCGCATACGAAGGGAAAACCGGCGTCAATCTCGACAGAGAAGCGGCGGATCTCATTCGTTACCAACAAGCCTATCAGGCTGCGGCGCAGGTGATCATGGCTGCCCGTGACATGTTCTCAACCATTCTCAAGTCCTTCTGAGGTTCGCCATGCAAATCAGCACGAACGCTTACTTTCGCAGCCAAACTGAGAATATTCAGGATCTCAAGACGCAGACTGTCAAATTGCAGGAACAGATTGCGACGGGTAAACAGGTCAATATCGCCTCCGATGATCCGGTGGCGTTCTCCGATCTGGCAATGCTGAAAGCGCGTGACGCTCGGCTTCACCAATATGGCCGGAACATTGATGTGGCGCGTCAGCAGTTGTCCCTGGAGGAATCGTCGCTGACGCAAGCGACAAATATCCTCACCAGGCTTCATGAACTCTCGATTCAGGGTGCGAATGACACGCTGACTTCTGCAGACCGAAAACTGATGTCAAACGAAGTACAGGGCCTTGCGAAGAGTCTTCTGGGTCTGGCGAACACACAGAACGCAAATGGCTTGCCGATTTTCGGAGGCTTTCAGTCCGAGCAGCCTTTTCAGCAAACGACCGACGGCGGGCCAGTGTTCTACAAGGGGGACGCCTATGAAGCTCAGCAGGTTGTCGGTGACCACGAGACCGTGACGGTTGGCTTGTCGGGACATGATGTGTTTGACCGCGTGCCAATGGGTTCCGGACCATCAAAGTCGGTCTTCGACATCGTGAAATCCATGGGTGACGCGCTGGCGAGGGGTGATTCACCCGCCACAGGCAAAGATGAAATCAATGCGGCGCTGGATCATATAACCGGACAGACTGCACTGGTTGGCTCGAGGGTCGCTATTCTCGATTCCGCGCAAGAGAAGCTGGACAGCGCCAAAACCGCTACGACAGCGCAGATTTCGATCCTTGAAGATACGAACATGGAAAAAGCTATCAGTCAGTTCCAGCAAAAGCTCACAACTCTGGACGCAGCCCAGTCATCTTTCATCAAGATCGCCAGCCTGTCGCTGTTCAACTACCTGAAGTAAGCTGCGCGGGTTGATCCTCATCAAAGCCAGCGGTCAGATAAAGCGTCTTCAGCACCGGAATACGTTCGAGATATTCGAACCATTCGAGGTCGTAGGGCGCGCCCAGCCACTCTTGTGCCGCTTTCAAATCGTCACAGAGTGTGATCATTCGCTCTCGCGTGGCCGCAACCATCTCTATCTCTTCTTCGGTCAATATCTGCGGCTTTCTTGAAAAGAGTTGCGCTTCAAGGACCATCAGAGGATCCAGCAAGGCAAGTCGCTCACGGCGCAAGGCCTCTGGATCCTTTTTTTGTCTGGCGTGCTCCTGCGCCATATCCAGCTTGTTCTGAATATCGCGCAACGTGCTGCTTTGTTGCACGAACACCGCGGCGCCCACAACAACAACCAGCAGCACCATCGCGACCAACATAACTGTAACGAAGATGTCCATTGCACCGCCCGCGTTTCAATTTCGATCATGATCGTATTCGACAAACAAACATGGCGCAAGACTATGATGTGGCTTGGAATTTGCTACTTCCAAAAAACCAGCAAGGGATAGATAAAAATGCCTGTTCAACCAATCCCGGACTCTCGCGAGAACATTATCTCGACAATTCGCAGGGTCGCAAACACTCAGAACGCCGACTTCCAATACCTTTTGAACCAGGCGAAGGTTGAGAGCGGTCTTGATCCGCGCGCCAAGGCTTCGAGCAGTTCTGCTGCGGGTCTTTTCCAGTTCACCTCTGGTACATGGATGAATATGGTAAAACGCCACGGCGACAAGGTCGGCCTCGCCTCTGAGGCTCAGAATTTGCGCGGCAACATGACGTCAGGTGATGAGCGCACGCAGATCCTTAACCTTCGCAATGAGCCATTTGTAGCGACCGCCCTTGCCGCACATCTTGCGGCGGACAACGCCCAGGCGCTGGCGGCAGCCGGTCACAAGTCGATTGGTCCCACAGAACTTTACATGGCGCATTTTCTGGGTGCGTCCG
>Ga0209829_10002450_pt1 | contig 14085 bp, 9 predicted proteins | sample C_140205_EF_Meta_FD_187311 | JGI IMG/M metagenome (GOLD analysis project Ga0209829, IMG submission 187311) | Freshwater microbial communities from Lake Croche, Canada to study carbon cycling - C_140205_EF_MetaG (SPAdes) (version 2) | ecosystem: Environmental > Aquatic > Freshwater > Lake...
GTAGCATTACAAAAAGCCAAACGCTTAGTAGAGTGCGGACATGATGTGGTTATATTATTAGATTCTATTACTCGTTTAGCACGTGCGCACAATACAGTAGCGCCAAGCTCTGGTAAAGTATTATCAGGTGGTGTAGAAGCAACTGCTTTATTGCGTCCAAAACAATTTTTTGGCGCAGCACGTAAAATTGAAAACGGAGGATCCCTTACTATATTAGCAACGGCCCTTATTGAAACTGGTTCTAAAATGGACGAGGTTATTTTTGAAGAGTTTAAAGGAACCGGTAATATGGAATTGGTATTGGATCGTCGTTTAGCGAACAAGCGTATTTTCCCTGCTATTGATTTAGTTGGATCAAGCACGCGTCGTGACGATTTATTATTAGACAAAGATGTACTTGGTAGAATGAATATTCTTCGCTTGTTTATTAACGATATGAACAACGATGAAGCAATGAATGAATTATTAAAACGTATGCGCGGCACTAAAGACAACGAAGAGTTTTTAGCCAGCATGAACAGATAAATAAAAAGGCCCTTAATAAAATTTAAGGGCCTTTTTATTTTCTATCTTATGATTTTTTCAATGACACCCATAAACGGTGTCATTGATTTACTTTACAAACTTTACTTTAATTAAGCGCCTTTTTTTATAGAAAACAGCAAATTAGTTTTTCTTCACATCATCCGCTTTCGCGGATTCTTCCTTAAAGTAATTACTTTTCTCTATTTCTTCACGCACTTTTTCTGGCACTAAATAACGAATCGTAATTCCTTCTTTTCGATTGTTACGAATTAGTGTGGCGGATAATTGTAATAAGGGCGCGTCTAATATAATTATGCGCGCGCCATAGTCATTAGTAATATCAAAACCATCCCGACGATACACGATGAATTGATAATTTTTTACAAGGGTTTCAAAATTTTTCCACTTCGGTAAATTTTGAAAACTATCTGCTCCCATGATCACAGAAAATTCATGCTGTGGATATTTTTCTGCTAAATAAGTAAGTGTGTCAATGGTATACGAGGGCTTGGGCAAGGAGAATTCAATATCAGAAACTTTTAGTTGTGTATCTTCTTCGATCGCGAGCTTCGCTAAATGTAATCGGTCGTATTCATTTAATAAACTTCCTTGTGGCTTCAACGGATTTTGTGGAGACACCACTAACCATACTTGTTTAAGATCAGAATGATTGGCTACAAAACTAGCCACCATTAAATGGCCGTTGTGTATCGGATTAAAAGAACCAAAAAATAAGCCAATCTTCATTTTATAAATGGTTGATTATCAATTATTTATATCAATTTTGGGAGCAATAAAAATACTGTCGGCCTCGTTCATTCTTAGGCTCAATTGATAACCTGCCACCGAAATAGAAATAGGATCTCCTAATGGCGCAATTTGTTCCACTGTAATTAATTCACCTGGTATACAGCCCATCTCCATTAATTTCAAAAAAATTTCATCATTTTCAAAAGAATGAATAACGCCCGACTCCCCCATTTTTAACTCTGATAGTTTCTTCATAGTAATAATGCAAAGATAGTTTCTGTTTTACACAAATAGTTACGAAATTTGGAGCATTGAATAACAATATTTTATGTGCATGACCATCTCTTTTAATAAGGCCGATAAAAACGCAACGCTTGGCAATCGTTTGGCACTAAAGGCTTTCATTGAAAAGGCTTTAAAAAAAGAAGGCATTACTATTGAATCTCTTCAATATATATTTTGTTCAGATAAATTTTTGCTGGATATCAATAAATCCTATCTAAAACACGACTACTACACCGATATAATAAGTTTCGACCTATCTGAAATCAAAGGAAAGCTCATCGGCGAAGTGTATATTAGCATTGACCGGGTAAAAGAAAATGCCAAAACCCACAAAACAAATCTAAACGAGGAATTATTAAGGGTAATATTCCATGGAGCCCTTCATTTTTGTGGTTATAAGGATAAAAAGCCTGTCGAGGCCAAAGAAATGCGCGCCCAGGAGAATAAGTGGTTAAAATCCTACCTAAAAACTGTTTCCTAGACCAGTTTGCTAGCAAAACGTTCCACATATCACATTAACGTTCTACATTAACAAAGGGCCAAGCTTTTTTAATCATTTTCTTAGTAAAATGTTCCACATGTCACATTAACGTTCTACATTAACAAATTTTTTATATATTTGTTCCCTATGAGAATTAGAAATCCAAAGGGAAAATACAAAAAAACATGTGGAAAATGTGAAGGACCCATAGAAGATGAGCTAATTGGAAGACAAAGATATTGTAGGTCTTGTAAGAACCTTAATACTAAACTAAATCGCAAAAACCATTCAGAGCTTACTGACTTACAAAAGTTGAAGGCAAATGCAAGATCCTATTTACATGTTTATATAAAAAGAGGTAAAATAATTAAAACCAACTGCATAGTGTGTGATAATTCACAGGTAGAGGCTCATCATCATGATTATAATAAACCATTGGAGGTAGTTTGGTTTTGTAGAAAATGTCATCTAGAACATCAAGAGAAAGAACAAAGGCATTAATTAATATTGGCCTTAATTGAATTGCTTGGTATTCAATACAGGCTTATCTTTGCAAACTTATATGTTTCCAAAATACAATGTCATAGTAGTAGGCGCAGGCCATGCGGGTTGCGAAGCAGCAGCAGCGGCAGCCAACATGGGATCCAAGGTTTTATTGGTCACCATGAACATGCAAACCATTGCCCAAATGAGTTGTAACCCAGCTATGGGTGGAATTGCTAAAGGACAGATAGTAAGGGAGATTGATGCTTTAGGTGGATATAGTGGCATCGTTACCGACCTAAGTACGATACAGTTTAGAATGCTTAATAAAAGCAAGGGACCCGCTATGTGGAGCCCTAGAGCCCAAAACGACAGACAATTATTTGCGAGTAAATGGAGGGAGATGTTGGAAAACACTCCGAATGTAGATTTTTACCAGGATTCGGTCAATGAATTAATCATTAAAAATAACAAGGCCTGTGGAGTAATAACAAGTTTAGGTCACAAAATTGAGTCTGACGCTGTAATTATAACTAGCGGAACCTTTCTAAACGGAATTATTCATATTGGAGAGAAGCAGATAGGTGGTGGAAGAGTAGCAGAAAAAGCCGCAACAGGTATTACAGAACAATTGGTTTCCTTTGGATTAGAGTCGGACCGACTAAAAACCGGAACACCACCAAGGGTTGATGGGCGTAGTTTAGATTATACTAAGATGGAAGAGCAGAAGGGAGATGAAGAAATAGTTGGATTTTCTTATATGGATATTCCTAGAATTAAAGCAAAGGACCAACGATCATGTTGGATTACTTATACGGATAATATAGTTCATGATGTATTAAGGACTGGATTTGATCGAAGCCCCATGTACCAAGGCCGAATTGAAGGAGTGGGTCCAAGGTATTGTCCAAGTATAGAAGATAAAATAAACAGATTCGCAGATAGGGAAAGACATCAATTATTTGTAGAACCAGAAGGCTGGAATACAGTTGAAATATATGTCAATGGATTTAGTACCAGTTTGCCAGAAGAAGTTCAATACGAAGCTCTTCGTAGAGTTCCTGGTTTTGAGAATGCACGTATGTTCCGTCCAGGTTATGCTATTGAATACGATTATTTTCAACCGACGCAGTTAACTTATACATTAGAAACAAAAGCAATTAATAATTTGTACTTCGCAGGTCAAATTAATGGCACAACAGGATACGAGGAAGCAGCCTGCCAAGGGATTATGGCGGGTATCAATGCACATTTAAAAATTAACGAAAAAGCACCATTAATACTTAAAAGAAGTGATGCTTATATTGGAGTATTAATAGACGATCTTATTAGCAAGGGTACCAACGAACCCTATAGAATGTTTACGTCACGTGCCGAATTTAGAACTCTATTAAGGCAGGACAATGCAGATCTTAGATTAACAGAACTTAGCTATCAACTTGGTTTTGCCAGTGCAGATAGAATGCGAAAAGTGGAACAAAAAACAAATGAAGTTGCAAATATTAAAACGATACTTGCTAATCAAACTATTATACCTGAGGAAGTAAATGGCTTTTTAACCAGTATCGATTCGATGGTCATAACAGAAAAACAAAAAGCTTCGAAACTCTTGCTACGACCCAATATTAGCCTGCAACAAGTGGTTGATCACTGTGTCGAATTAAAAGAAAAATTAACAGAAAAAGAAGTAGATCATTTAGAACAAGCCGAGATACAAATAAAATATGAGCGATATATCGAGAAAGAAAAAGAAATTGTAGAACGTATGTTAACGCTCGAAAATAAAATGATACCAACTAATTTTGATTACGATAAATTATCTGCCCTATCTATTGAAGCCTTACAAAAATTTAAAAAAATTCGACCACTTACCATTGGCCAAGCCAGCAGAATTAGTGGGGTCAATCCAAGTGATATACAAATTCTAATGGTCTTTATTGGTCGCTAAATTTTATACAATTCTAATCCTTTGAGCCACTCATAAAATATATTTATTTCGGTGCTTTTTCACAAACAGTTTGTAGTAGCTTTAGAATATTTCTATATCACTATTAAATTATGAAGCGTATGAAAAAGATATTTATGTGGTTAATTTTTCTTGGCTCTATTACCAATGCAATCGCACAAGAAAGTTTTCCGATTAATGGCATTCGAGATATTCGTGCAGGTTTGTATGCATTTACCAATGCTACCATTGTGCAGAATGAAAAAAATAAAATTGAAAATGCTACACTATTAATTAAACAGGGCAAAATTATAGCAGTAGGTATTTCAGTTACTATTCCAAAAGACGCTATAATAATTAATTGTGCCGGTAAATTCATTTATCCTTCCTTTATAGATCCATTTACAGACTATGGTACTGGAACTGTAAAACGTGCAATTAATAGTTTAGGGTATGGCGGACCAGGACAATTTCTATCTAATAAAGTAGGTGCCTACAATTGGAACCAAGCCATTAAACCAGAAATAAATGCTGCTGATGTATTTTCTATAGACGAATCCATGGCTGCTAATTATAGATCCAATGGATTTGGAGCTGTATTTACACATGTTAAAGATGGTATTGCAAGAGGAACTGGCGCTGTCGTAAACTTAAACACAGAAAATACCAATCAAGCTTTACTAAAAACAAAAGCAGCGGCTGTTTATTCATTTGAAAAAGGAACATCAACACAATCTTATCCAAGTAGTTTGATGGGAAGCATTGCCCTATTACGTCAAACCTATTTAGATGCAAAATGGTATAAAACGAAACCAGTAACAGAAGGCGTAAATTTATCATTAGAGGCTTGGAACAACAATCAAAATTTACCACAAATATTTTTAGCTGACGACAAATGGAGTACGGTTCGTGCAGACCGATTAGGGGATGAATTTGGAGTACAATATATCATCAAAGGTGGAGATAATGGATATCAACGCATTGATGAAATGGTAAAAACAAAAGCATCCTATATACTAGGTGTTGATTTTCCGGTGGCAATGGATGTAGAAGATCCCAATGATGCACGCTTTATTTCTTTAGCCGATCTTAAACATTGGGAATTGGCTCCTACCAATCCAGCTGCCTTTGAAAAAGCTAATATTAGTTTTAGTTTTAGTAGTTCAGATTTAAAGGATTCTAAATTATTTTTAGCTAATATTAAAAAAGCAATACAATTTGGTTTATCCGAAACCAAAGCTTTAGAAGCTTTAACAAAAACACCAGCTACTCAGCTTGGTGTTTATGATCAAGTTGGTTCCTTAGAAACAGGTAAATTAGCCAATTTTATAATTACGACCGAACCCATCTTTTCTAGTACATCAAAAATTATAGAAAACTGGGTACAAGGAAATAAATATGAAATTAATGGCGCTGAGTGGAAAAATTTCGCAGGGAAATATAAATTATCCATCAACAATGGTGGCACCAAGAGTGAATATAATTTAGAGGTTAAAAAAGATTTATCCGCTTCCATCATTGGTACAGATACCCTTTCAGTAAAAATTGCCATCAATGAATCAATGATTAAAATATCTTTTCCTACTAAAAAAGGAAGAGGCGCCGAACAAATACGCCTAAGTGGAACAATCCTAGGTAATGATTGGACAGGGATTGGAACAGATGCAACTGGTAGTAAAACCACTTGGTTCGCAAATTTAACCAACCCTTTGATTAATACTACAGAAACTAAAAAAACAAATGATACCTTAAAAGCATTAGCAAAAATAACTTACCCCTTCGTAGGTTTCGGAAATGAAACTATTCCTACTCAAGAAACCATCTTAATTAAAAATACAACGGTATGGACTAGTGATAAAGAAGGTATTTTAAAAAATACAGATGTTTTAATAAAAAATGGTAAGATTGGTAAAATTGGACAAAATATTACCGATGCAACTGCAAGAATTATAGACGGTTCCAATAAACATTTAAGCGCCGGTATTATTGACGAACATTCTCATATTGGTGCCTTATCCATCAACGAGGGTGCACAATCCGTTACATCTGAAGTGCGCATTGCTGACAATTTAAATCCAGAAGATATCAATATCTATCGTCAATTAAGTGGGGGTGTTACTTCCTCTCATATTTTACACGGATCTGCCAATACCATTGGTGGACAAACACAATTAATAAAACTTCGTTGGGGTGCTAATGATCAAGATTTAAAATTCGCAGGTGCCGATCCTTTTATAAAATTTGCATTGGGTGAAAACGTGAAACGAACCACTAGTTCAAATAATAATCGTTTCCCAGATACGAGAATGGGCGTGGAAGAAGTATTAAATGATGCTTTTGATAGAGCATTGGATTATCAAAAAGCATTAAAAGAAAATCCAAATGCCAGAAAGGATTTGGAACTAGATGCATTGGTAGAAATACTAAATAAAAAAAGATTTATTACTTGTCATTCTTATGTTCAACCCGAAATTACTTACATGCTTCGTATTGGTGATAAATATGGTTTTACAGTCAATACCTTTACACACATCTTAGAAGGATTTAAAGTGGCAGACAAAATGAAAGAACATGGTGCCAATGTATCCACATTCTCTGATTGGTTTATGTATAAAACAGAAGTACAAGATGCAACCGGATACAATGCCGCTATCATGCAAAAAGTAGGTTTAAATGTTTGTATTAATTCAGATGATGCTGAAATGGCAAGAAGATTAAATCAAGAAGCAGCCAAAACTATTGAATATGGTGGTGTATCAGAAGAAGATGCACTTAAAATGGTCACTATTAATCCTGCAAAAGCATTACATGTTGCTGACAAAGTGGGTAGCATTAAAGTGGGCAAGGATGCTGATCTTGTTTTATGGTCAGACAATCCATTAAGTATTTATGCAAAATCGCTTATTACCATCGTTGATGGTATTGTGTATTTTGATAGAGAAAAAGATGCAGCCATGCACCAAACAGTGGCTGCAGAAAAAACAAGATTAATACAAAAAATGTTAGGCGATAAAAAAGCAGGAGGTCCTACAAAACCAGCAATGCCTAGTTATCAAACTATTTTAACTTGTGGAGATCATGATCACGAAGATGGCCTAGCTACTATTTACGAAAACCAAAAAGATTAACCCATGCAAAATAAATATTCAACCTATATTTTCATATCACTTGCATTACTAAGTACTATTACAAAAGCACAAGAAACTATTTATCCTGCTACTGTACAGAAAGGTGTTACCATAATTACACATGCTACCATTCATATTGGTAATGGTACCGTTTTAAATGATGCATCGGTATTATTTGAAAATGGTAAAATAAAACAAGTGGGTAATACTATTTCAATACCCAGTGGAGCTACAACCATAGATGCCAGTGGAAAACATGTATATCCTGGTTTGATTATTCCTGTTTCAAGTCTTGGCTTAAAAGAAATTAACAGTGGTGTAAGAGGTAGTAATGATTTTTTAGAAATTGGTGATAACAATGCAAGTATTAGAAGTATTGTGTCTTACAATACCGACTCTAAGGTAATCAATGCCTTAAGAGCAAATGGTGTTTTGCTTGCGCATGTTGCACCCATGGGAGATTTAATTGAAGGAAGCTCGAGTGTGGTTCAATTAGATGCTTGGAATTACGAAGATGCTGCTTATAAATTAGACAATGGGATGTTTTTAAATATGCCTTCTTTAATGGTAAGAAGGGGTGGTCGTGGTTATATGAGACCACAAAGTGGAGATCCCGTTAAAGAAGGTTTAGCAAAAATAGAAAATGTAAAAAAATTCTTCATCGATGCTAAAGCTTATCTGCAAGAAAAAAATCATAGTGCCAACAATTTAAAATTTGAAGCAGTTCGTGGATTATTTGATGGCAAACAAAAATTATTTATACGCGCAAATGAGGTCAAACAAATGTTGCTTGCCATAGATTTAGGGAAAACTTTTGGTTTTAAAATTGTTCTAGTGGGTGCGGTGGAAAGTTTACAAATAGCTTCGATATTAGCAGAAAATAATATCCCCGTTATTTTAGACAATCAGCACGCGCTTCCAACAACCGAAGATGATGATATTGATCAATTGTATAAATTACCCGCTCAACTTAAACAAGCAGGCGTTTTATTTGCAATTAATGATGCCAATGAACAAAGCAAACAACGTAATATCAGCTTTAACGCAGGAACCGCGGTTGCCTATGGTTTAGACAAAGAAGAAGCTCTAAGCGCTATTACACTTAATACTGCTAAAATATTAGGTATTGATGCTATTACAGGATCTATTGAAGTTGGCAAAGATGCCAATATTATCATCAGCGAAGGGGATATTTTAGACATGCGTGGCAATCAACTAAGCAAAGCCTTTATTCAAGGTAGAGATATTTCTTTGGACAATAAACAAAAGCAATTATACGAGCGTTATAAATACAAGTATAAAATTAAATAAACCATACTTTATTATAAGATTTAAACATTTTTAAACCTCCCAATTGTTGATTGTAATTGGGAGGTTTTTTTTGTTAACTTAGCAGCATGCCTAAAAAACTGTTTTTACTAGATGCGCTAGCCTTAATTTATCGTGCCTATTATGCATTAATACGAACACCCAGAATTACCACAACAGGTATTAATACCAATGCGCAGTTTGGATTTACAAATACTTTATTAGAAATAATTAGAAAAGAAAATCCTACCCATATTGCAGTATGTTTTGATACGCATGCACCCACCGAGCGTCATACCGATTATACCGATTATAAAGCCAATCGTCAGGAAGCGCCTGAAGATTTATTAGACTCATTACCACATATTAAAGCCATAATTGAGGCATTTAATATTCCTGTAATAGAATATGATGGCTATGAAGCCGATGATATTATTGGAACACTGGCTTGGCAAGCTGCCGACAAAGGTTATGATGTATATATGGTCACCCCAGATAAGGATTATGGGCAATTGTTAATTCACCCGAATGTTTTTATATGGAAACCACCGGCGTTTGGTAACAAAGAAGAAATTGTAGATGCTAAAAAAATATGTGAGAAGTGGGATATAGAGAGGGTCGAACAAGTGGTAGATATGTTAGGTTTAATGGGTGACGCTTCCGATAATATTCCTGGTATTCCTGGAGTAGGTGAAAAAACAGCAGCCAAACTATTAAAATTATATAGTACACTGGAAGGTGTTTTAGAAAATGCAGATAAGATTACAGGATCCATGGGTGAAAAAGTGCGCGCTGGTAAAAAATCGGCCATCATGAGTAAAAAACTGGCCACCATCATAACCAACGTGCCAGTTACATTTCATGAGGAAGATTTTCGTTTAAAAGAAAAAAATAAATCTGCACTAGCAGAAATTTTTAATGAATTAGAATTTAAAACATTAGGAAAAAGAATTTTGGGTGAGGATTTCGCAGTGATGGGGGGTGCTGGATCAACAGAAGTAGTTGTTAAAAAAGAAGAGCAAACTGACTTGTTTGGAAATACGGTCAATGTAAAAATTAAAAGGAAGAAACTGGGAGATAAAGATATTGATGCAAGCTCAAATGCAATAGCTCAAAACCAAGAATTGGAAGAAGAGGATATGGATAATGAGGGTGAAGCCCTTCCGGTGCAATTGGTGGTCAATAAAAATAGCAGAAATACTGATCATAAATATATTTCGGTTGTTGGCACAGAGGCTATCAAAAAATTAGTGCAAGAACTTTTACAACAAAAAGAAATATGTATTGATACGGAAACAACGGGTATCAATGCCAATGATGTGGAACTAGTAGGATTAAGCTTTTCTTATACCGAGCACGAAGGCTATTATATCCCAATCGCAAATGACGGTGATGGTGAAGGGGGTGCTAAAAATATTTTAACACATTTTGAAGCACTATTTAAAAATAAAAATATATTATGGATAGGTCAAAATCTAAAGTATGATTTTTTAGTTTTAAAATGGTATGGTGTTGAATTATTGGGTAATACCTTTGACACCATGTTAGCGCATTATGTGATAGAGCCAGAAGGTAGGCGCAGTATGGATTTGCTAAGTGCACAGTTTTTGGGTTATGAACCAATATCTATAACTACACTAATTGGAAAGAAAGGAAAAAACCAAGGCACCATGCGGGATGCGCCACTAGATCAAGTAACAGAATATGCCGCTGAGGATGCTGATATTACTTTGCAATTAAAAAATTGTTTTGCTCCACTTATTAAAAAAAGAGGGGTGGAAAAAGTATTTGAACAAGTGGAAAATCCTTTGGTTCGAGTATTGGTGGATATGGAATACGAGGGCGTTAAGGTAGATATTAATTTTCTAAATGAATATAGTAAGGTATTAGAAGTAGATGCAAAGCTGAGCGAAGAGCGCGTATATGAGCAAGCTGGAGTTCGTTTTAATCTTGCTTCACCCAAGCAACTCGGAGAAGTATTATTTGATATTTTAAAATTAGATGCTAAAGCTAAGAAAACAAAAACAGGACAATACGCAACCGGTGAAGATGTATTACAAAAGATGGCTGCGAAGCACAAAATTGTTGATGACATTTTAAACTTTAGAGAACTTACAAAACTAAAATCTACTTACGTGGATTCATTTCCAGAATTAATCAATCCTAAAACCGGTCGTGTACACACTAGCTATGCTCAAGCAGTTGCAGTAACGGGTAGGTTAAGCAGCACCAATCCTAATTTACAAAATATACCCATTAGAACTGAAAGAGGTAGAGAAATACGAAAAGCATTTATACCTCGAGAACCAGGTAGAATATTAGTAAGTGCCGATTATTCTCAAATTGAATTACGTATAGTTGCGGCTATTAGTGGTGATCCAAATATGTGTGAGGCATTTAAATTGGGAAAAGACATACATACAGCAACCGCTGCAAAAGTTTATGGTATTAAGGAAACCGATGTAACCAAAGAAATGCGCTATAAAGCAAAGAGTGTAAACTTTGGCATCATCTATGGACAAGGTGCCTTTGGATTGGCTGAAAATTTGGGAATATCAAGAACCGAGGCGAAAGAAATAATAGATAACTATAAAAAAGAATTCCCTAATATTCAATTGTACATGGATCAACAAATTAACCAGGCAAAGGAATTGGGCTATGTAGAAACATTAATGGGAAGAAAAAGATGGTTGAGAGATATAAATAGTAGCAATTTTACAGTCCGTGGTTTTGCTGAAAGAAACGCCATCAATTCTCCTATTCAAGGATCTGCAGCAGATATGATAAAATTAGCCATGATAAAAATTCATGGAGAAATGAAAAAAAGCAAATGGGAATCAAAAATGATTTTACAGGTACATGATGAACTAGTGTTTGACGCCGTTGAAACAGAACTACCAGCATTAAAAGAATTAATATTAAGCTGTATGAAAGCAGCATTAGCCCTGCCTAATGGAGTTCCTGTAGAAGCCGAAGTGGGTGTTGGAAAAAACTGGTTAGAGGCTCATTAATCTTTACGCTTATATACCGGAACGGTACTACAAGGCTCTCCGAACATAATACTTTTTACCTCGGGGCGTAATTTTTGTGTAATGGCCACATAGGCCGACTCTCCTATAAAAGTCTCACCACAACCTTTTACAACTATGCGTTGATTGGTATAGTCCGTTGCCTTTATTTTAGAAATATTTTCTATCAATTGTTGCTCTCTTATTTTTTTCTCATCGCCAAAATAAACAGCAGCAGCAAAGGGATTTAAAGCAGAAACAATTAGCATATTGGCCCACATAGGAATAATGGCATCAGTAGAACAATAAATTCCTACAACCTTATCTTGAAAGGTAGACCAGTCTATAGTAAGCAAGGAGGCTCTAAAATCTTTTTCTTTTAAAATTAATTCCTTAAATAAATAAGGCTTAATATCAAACAAAACGAGTTCGTTTGCGGGAAGTAAGCTCGCTAAATCAATAGTTACAATACCACTATCAGCTACTTTATTATTTAAAAGGTCAGACATTTAATACAACTTAGCCCTATTGTCAACGATGGTTGCTATTTTCTTTAATGCAGCGCTTGATCTAAATAATACACTTCTTGTTCTTTGCAACAACTCATCTTTAAAAAATATTGGATCTTGTTGGGTTTGTTTCGCCCCTAATCCATTAATACTTATTACAAAAACACCAGCATTTGCAGCAATGGGTTCACTAACCTTATTGATTAAAGACTTATTGAAAGCAGCGCCTATCAATTTTGGCTCATTGCCTATACCTGGTATCATAGGATAGTTAAAATTAACGCTATCTGCTCTTTGTATATTGCCCTTAATACTGGTCGCAATAGCTTCTAAACTTTTTCCTTTGAAATTGTCTCTAATTTTATCGGCTTTCTTCTTATCTCTAATAATTCCTTCCACTTGTGGTCGAGCTACTTCAACACTTGCCAATCCCTCTTTTTCAATTCCAGAAATTGCAGCAACAAAATAACTATCACCAACTTCAAATGGTTCTGAAATAGAATTATTATCGTTGTCAAAAACCCAACGAACCATCGCTCTGCTAGTTCCTATTCCTTGTATATCAAAATCATTTGCCTTAACTCCAATAGCTGGTAAAACTTGTTTGTTGATTTTAACAGCATTGGCATTGAATGATTTTAAATCCTTAGAACTAGCAGCAAATTGAGCAGCAGCTGTTGATGCCGCTGTAATAGTTTCGTTGCTTGGTATAATGCTCTTTGAAAGATAAGCAATTTTATAAGCCGGGCCCTTTGCTGTTTGTTTTAATACTTCCATATAATGAAAACCAAATTCGGTTTTAACAACACCCTTTGCACCCACTGCATTATCAAAAGAAAAATCATTAATAGGTAGTACCATTTGTCCTTGCGAGAACATTGGATAAACCCCTCCCTTTAATTTGCTAGATTCATCATCTGAATATTTTGCACATAACAATTCAAAAGAAGCGCCACCCTTTATAGCTGTACTAATACTATCAATTAATTTTTTTGCAGCACTATCATCTCTAAGCTGTTGGCCATTGGTAGGATTTACGGTGGCTATCAAAATATGTCTAACGCTTGCGCTATCAGCCCATTGTTTAATTCCAATTAATTTTGCAATTGTATAATTTTTACCATCCACATAAGGACCATATACATTACCAATACCTACATTAAAAATGGAATCCTTATTGGGAACCATAATAATTTTTTTACTTAAGTAACTATTATAATAAGGTATTTCTGTTCCTGCTTTGTTTAAAAAAGCAACAGGGTCAGTCGCGGTTTTAAAATCGGCTTTTTGAGCTACAATTATTTCTTTTGCACTTGCGCTATCAGCACTAGATGCAGCAGCACTAAATCCAACGAAGCCAATATTTTTAGTGGTCTCTTCTATTTGAAATCCAGCAGGATTTTCTTTTAAATAAGAAGCAATGTCATCATTAGTAACTTTTATAGTACTATCACTAATGCTAGAATAAGGAACTCCAACATAAGAAATGTTCGAGAAATTACTTGTTTCTGCTAATTGTTTTTCTACCAACCATTTTGGAACCTGAACACCTTTTACTACCAATGCTTGATATTTATTTCTAAATCTATTTTCTATAGCGGGTTCAATATAAAATTTTTCTATTTGTTTTATTTGATCTTTATTCTTAGACTTCTTAATTTGA
>Ga0209829_10002451_pt1 | contig 14082 bp, 15 predicted proteins | sample C_140205_EF_Meta_FD_187311 | JGI IMG/M metagenome (GOLD analysis project Ga0209829, IMG submission 187311) | Freshwater microbial communities from Lake Croche, Canada to study carbon cycling - C_140205_EF_MetaG (SPAdes) (version 2) | ecosystem: Environmental > Aquatic > Freshwater > Lake...
ATAAGTAAATGGAAATGTTTGTTCACCTAAACTAATTGTACTACCAGTACAAGAATGAAAGGTAACATTTGCGGTTAATCCGCTTAAATTATCACTAAAAATTGAAACACCACAATATGACATAATATATAAATACTTAAAAAAAATGTTTTATTAAAAACAAATACCGATATCTAAAACTTGTCCGTTGGCAATATTAAATTGCACCCATCTTGCACCATCAGAAACTATATTACCAACAAAAGTAGGAGGAATTGTGCAAGAAGCATTTCCATATACATAATCACCAATTTGTAATGCTTCAAATGGAATCGCACTATAAATTGCAACATTTGCTGGACCATATCCTGCTTCACCACAAGCATCTTCAAAATACCCTGCACCCCACAAATTATACACAGGGATAAATGTTTGAGTAATACTTGGTGTAACTGTCGGTGTTGGGGTTGGTGTTTGAGTTATGTTTGTTGGAGTTGGCGTTGGTGTAAATGATGGTGTTGGAGTAACCGAAGGACATACTCCAATGTAACTTACCGTTAGGGGAGCACCATATTCTTCAACATACAAGTTCAAAGCACATACTTGATGAGACTCCAAAGGATTAATTGGTGTCACACTAATAATACCTGTACATCCTGTCCAAGCATAAAAACCTTGTTGAACGGTGTTATAGTTTGTTATTTTAAAATAATTGCAGTTCAGTACTAATGATGCTTGACTTGGTGTTGGAGTGTGACTTGAAGTTATCGTTGGAGTCGGAGTTCGAGTTGGAGTTTTTGTAAGAGTTGGTGTTATTGTTGGAGTTGGTGTTTGATACGTACAAAACCCTTCATTAACAACAATAAAATCCCGACTTCCTGAAGCATATTCTGGAAAACTTGTTGAGCAAACAAATGTTGGTCCCTCGGCACTAATCACATCAACATATGAATTACCAGAAATACAATCTGTATAATTTATTTTTGTTAATGAAATTGATTCAATTTTGTAGTAATTACAACTCATTTTTATGTTTGTTTTGGGGTATCAATTCATAATAACCTTGTTGAACGTTGTTATAGTTTGTTATTTTAAAATATTTACAATTTGGCATACTATATAAATTGTCCTGTTTTTGTTGTTAGGTTATATTGTAAATTTGAAACTAATTCATATGGTTCACAATCTTGTACATTCAAAGTTGTTATAGTACCGTTTGATTCAACCAAGTATGTTCCTGTCGCAGTTGTGTTTTCCCATGTAAATCCAACTTGTACTGGTGTTCCACCTTTCCATAATGTCGCTCTCATATAAATAGGGTTTGTACCAACATTACCAAACCAATCAGCGGTAAATGCAAACTTAATATTAACCGTACTAGGATTTTGTAACTTGAATTCAATCAAATCAAATAAAACTGATTCGGTACCTGTACCTAAGTTATCTCCACCATAAATTAAGAACGGCGTTGTTGGAGATAATGGGAATTGAGGACCACTGTCCGATATCCCACAAGTACCAACATAATTGTAATACTTACCACCTACGGGTCCAATCGCGTTAGGGTCAGAACTAGTACTTTCCATAATTGATGGGATTGTCATATATGAAACTGTATCCATATCAGTACCATCTGTAAAGTAATATTCACAAAGCATGTAATCAAAATCGAATGTGAACGGCCCTTTATTAAAACCAGGACGTGATGGGGTTATTGTTGGAGTTGGTGTGTTTGTTGGTGTTGAATTTTGGGTGGTTCCTATTGTTGGAGTTGGTGTTGGTGTTGATGTTGGATTTTGAGTTGCTCCAATTGTTGGCGTTGGTGTAAGAGTTTCAGTATTTGTAGGTGTTAATGTTGGTGTTGGCGTTGGATTTTGAGTAGACCCAATTGTAGGGGTTGGTGTTGGCGTTGGAGGACAATTATATAAGTCATAACCCAAGTCATTACAAGGCAACGATAGATAAATTAAATCATCACAAGGTAATGTTAAATAATATATGTCATTATTAGGTACTAAAACTCTACAGTTAGGACAATCAGGGTCTAATAGATTATATCTATTTTTTAATATCCTGAAGTTATGTTTAACTTGGGATGCATTTAATGGTTCGGTATACATTCTAAATGCACTAATATCACCAATTAAGCTACCACCAAATATTTCTTCAAGTTTTATATGAGTTGTTAGACCAGAATAAATTGTGTGGTCTAAGTCATGTGTAGTTAAAGATTCGGGGTCTTGTTGGTAAACAATATCATTAACGGTGTCAGGACATCCTCCTGAGAAAGTTAAGTTGTCGTGAAGGCCTTGAGTACCTCCACCAATTGAAATGTTATATCCAACCCCAATTTGTTTTTCTTTTGGTGTATTCAATAGTCTTGGAATAATTTCTTCAAAATTTTCAGCAACCATAAATAATTTACCATTAACATAAAACTTTAAAGTACCAAGTCTGTATTTTTGTTCCTCAGTCCACATATCAGTAAAAGTTACGATTTCAGTTGTTGCTGGGTCATAATTTTTATCATGTGTAATCGGAGGTTCAATCAAACTAACACTATTGTTAGCTGGCGTTGCAGTGAAAATTGTTTCAACAATTAATCCAAGTCCACCTTTCATATTCAAATCACAAGGGTCAAACCATTCATTTCTTTGAAATACCGTATCAATCTGAACCCAATGTTCCACATTCACATATGGTGTCTTGATACAGTTATCAAATATACCTCTTGTGGAACACCACTCACTTACAGTAGTTCCTGTTTCATAAGTTAATCCTGTAAGACAAGTTCCACTTGTTTCACATCCTCCAGTCATTCTATATGTTTTAACACATAACCTTGGATTACCAGTCTCCCCACTCAATCGTAGAGATAGACCATTTGACATACCATCAAATGTTGGGTCAGATTCAGGATATTTTACTGTTGTAGAACAATTACAAGGACAACCACAACTACAGTTTGTCGAGGTTCCTCCTGATTGTTGATATACATGAATACAACTATGTTCAGCAGTTTTTCCTGTTTGTTCACACTCACAAGTATGCATACAAGTTAAACCTGAAGTTACCCTTGTATATCCCGTATCTTGTGACGGACTACCATCAGGATAGTGATAAAATTTATTTTCAGCACGAGCACCTAAATAAAAAAACGTACCTTTATTATTCGGATATCTTTTATTCAATCCTAAATCCGTATTACCTGTCCATCTATATCTTAACATGAATTCTGCAGTCCAACCAAGAGGTTCTCTCTGAGGAAAAACTTGGTAATCATAACCTGGGATTTTATAAAATCCTTGATAGAATCCACCTTCCAATCTTGAGAAATATCCGACAGCATTACTGTCTGTATGATATTCCATATTGTAATCGTAAGAGTTATCATTCCACAATCTATTTTCTGAAGTTGTAAATCCTGTTATTGGATGTAACTTCATTCTTCTATCATACTTATATCTACTATATGTGTCAGCAGATGATGTGTATAATCCTGTAGTTATTTCAATTGTTTCACCTGACATTTTTTTTACTAAACCGTTATCAATACCCGTTAAACCTACGTCACATAGTTCAGTTACAATTGGACAAAAATTTGGGTCGACTTTATCGGGATTCCAATAATTTTCAGATACGATTATATCATTATCAAAGTTACAAGAGTTATCTTGGCAAATTGTTGTTGCAGAATTATTCAAATCAAACTTGAATGGCATCCTGTTACCATCATTTTCACCAATTAAAAGTGGTGAGAATACAACCTCTTGGTCATAATCTTTTTCATCAGACGCAAGACAAATGTCTGTTATTTCATTAACAGGTTTAAGACCCCACCTTCTGTAATTATATTGATTAATGTTTTGATATGCCATAAACTAATGATAAATACCTTGTATCCGAGTATTTATAGATTAAAAAGAAGAGATGATTACCACAGATAAAGAATTTTATTCATCACCATATTATTTTTTCCTTAGAGATAAGGGAAAAGATTATTCTCTATACTTCTCTGCCGAGGAAACTTTAACTGAAGCGAGAAAAAAAGATGAGATGATTAAAGTACCAAAAGATAAGGTTAAACATGTTAAAAATTATTTGGAAAAGTTATTGAACTCAAAAAAGAAAAAATCTACAAAGGATATTTCTGGTGAATTAGAGGAACTTGTAAATTTGGATGGTGCGATGTCAAATAGTAAAATTCCTATTTTGGACCCCAAACTACACCCAAAGAAAACTATGGACCAAACGGTGGCAGCGGCAAGAATAACAAATGACCCTATTTCTCGTGGTTATAGGACTTATTATGGTGAATCTGTTGAAGAAGAAATGAGTGAAATTGATATGTCAGGAGCCTTTGGTTATGAAGAAACTGAAGATATGGATGGTAAAGAAACTTATGACTACATGGTTAAGAAATTAGATATGGACCCTGAAGAAGCTAAGGATAGAACAGAACAACAAGGTAAAGACCCATCAGGTAAAAGAGACAAAAAATCAAAATATTATAAAGATAAAAATTTTATAACAAGAGCAACATTGTCTGAAATCCAAAAGATGAAAGCGATTAAAGTTGTTGAAGACCTTTTAATGAATAAGAAAAATACCGATAAATCCGAAGTTGGTGAAAGAGAGCATGAAGAAAAAGAAGCTTCGAGTATTTTTAAGAAAAACATTAAATCCATATTAAAACAAGCGGAAAAAGAGGGTTTATCAAAAAAAGATATTATCAAACTATTAAGCGGTGAATAAAGATTTATATAACTCGGCCAAAGGGGAAATTGAATTTCCTAAAGACAAACAAGAGCATATGAGAAAGTGTTTTCATATGGTTAAAGGTGCAAACGAAAATACCGAAGGATTTAATAGAAATAAAGAATTGCAAGGTCAAAACTTTATTGATTATAAACAATTAAAAAGAATTAAAAACTTCTTTGATAATTTTACGGGAAATGAAAAACACCCTTCATTTATTTTGAATGGTGGAGTAGTAATCAAAAATTGGGTTAATAATGAGTTGAGAAAAATGAGAGATTACACCAAGATGACCAAAAGAAACAAGATGGATACTGGTATGCAAAACCAATTCATTAAGCCACACGAAAAGAAAATATTTCATAATGTGAGACCTTCTCAAGAACATTCAAGAACTGTTGATAAATATAATGCAGCGGTTACTGAAAGTTTAATAAGAATAAACGAAATAATGTCAAAATTATAAATTATGCCTAGCGAAATAGCAGTAGATTTATCACAAAACATTCCTAATTCACTTACAGCGTATGCTGATGTTGAAAGAGCTAAACTAATTCCGAGAAACGATTATAATGCCGTTGGAAACCAATATTCTGATGTAAATCCAGATGCGGTTGCTGATGGTGATTCTAAAGGTAGAGGAACTGGTGTATTTTTAGATGTATATAATACAAACGCAGGAACTATTGATGATATCGTAGAAAGAAAAAACGAGATTAAGATAAATCCTTATAACTCATCAAAACCTTATCCAAACTTTACTCCGTAATGAAACTTAACGGTACCTTAAAATCTTTAATTTGTGAAATTGCATCTATTGATAGCGTACAAAGTGCCGTCAATAATAGAAATGTTGCAATCATAAATTATGATGGTGATGAGCCAGGGGGTAAAGGTATTCGTGAAATAGAACCAGTTGCTTTGGGTAAAAGTAAAGCTGGTAATTTAGTTATGAGAGCTTGGGACCGTGAAGGAGCTTCTCATACTGGTTATAAAGGTGAACAACCATTACCTGGTTGGAGATTGTTCAGATTAGATAAAATCTTATCATTTAAACCCACTGGTGAGATTTACAATGAAGTAAGACCAGGTTATAATTTAAATGGAGATAGGAGCATGGTGAGTGTTATTACAATTGCAAAATTTGATAATACACCAACACCAAGTCCAACACCTCCACCACAAAACGTATAATATGGATGATTTAATGTCAAAACTAGTTAATGCCAAAGCAATAATGAATGCTATGGATACTAAACCAAGAGGTTCATCTCAAGGAGGATTTCCACAAGAATCTATCCAACAATTTGATGTACCTAATGCAAAATATAATATTCCTCAAGAATTTTTACAAGAACAACCATCTCAACAAATACAACCTTATTTATCTCAAATACCAAGAGAAAATACAAAGCCAGTTGGACAACCTTCAGTTGATGCAATCAAAAATTCAAAATTACCTGACGAAATTAAAAAACTGATGATGGAGCACCCAATTGCACAACCAGCATCCGCTATGGGTGGTGCAACTTTGTCAGATGATTTAATTGAAAAAGCATCAAGATTAATGAGAGGAGGTGATTCAAATAATTACATACCTGAATCCGCAACTCCAAAAATTCAAAAGCAACAACCTGTATCTACTCAAACTAATACTCAAATAGATTATAAATTAATCAAAAGAATGATTAAAGAGGCCGTTGATGAAGCATTACAAGAAAATGGTTTATTAACTGAAAGTAGTGAAAAGGCAAATGAAATGTTATCATTCAAAGTTGGTAAACATGTTTTTGAAGGTAAGGTAACAAAAATCAAAAAATTAGTTTAAGTAGTTTTCTTATTCGACATAAGTTATTATATTTCATTAAATATATTAATAATTTATGTCAAAAATCAATGTACTAGTAGTTCCTTCCGACAGAACAGGTGTTGGTAAATTTAGGTCTGTAGACCCTCACATCTTTCTTCAGTCATTATATCCTGATGATTTTCATATAGATATCATCTATGATTTCTCATATGACGATTTAGAGTTTTTTAAAAAATATCAAATAGTTTCTTTTCACAGAAGTATTGGTCCTGATTTTGAAAGAGCACATGATTTAATTATAAAATTAAATAATCTTGGTATTGCTACCGTTGGAGACATTGACGATTATTGGATGCCAGGTAAAGAACACCCAATTCATGACATCATCAGATTTAATAAAATCAATGAGAAAATTGTTGCAAACCTAAAGGTCACAAAATACGTAACAACAACTACATCATTATTTGCCGATGAAATAATGAAAATGAATAAAAATGTTGTTGTATTTCCGAACGCAATTAACCCGAAAGAATCTCAATTTAGAGAACCAACTCCTGAATCTGATAGATTAAGAATTGGGTGGTTAGGTGGTTCATCGCATCTTCACGATTTAGAATTGTTAGACCAATCTTTTAGTAAGTTAACATCATATAGTGATAAATTACAATATGTTTTATGTGGATTTGATACAAGAGGTACTGTTACTGAAATTAATCAACAAACAGGAGAACATACAAAAAGAAATATTACACCTCAAGAAACTGTTTGGGCTCAATATGAAAGTATTTTCACTCAAAAATATTCAACAATATCTGAAGACTACAAAAAATACTTACAAAAATACATTCAAGAACCATATCCAAATGAGAATAATGAAGCATATTCAAGAGTGTGGACAAAACCAGTTCAATCTTATGCTAAAAATTATTCTAAATTTGATGTATCTTTGGCACCAATCAAAAATCATATGTTTAATAGAATGAAATCTCAATTAAAAGTAATTGAAGCAGGGTTCTACAAGAAAGCATTAATTGCGTCAAATGTTGGTCCATATACAATAGATTTAAAGCATTGTCTACAAAATGGTAATTTTGTTGACGGTAATGCGTTATTAGTTGATGAAAATAGAAATCATAGTGATTGGGCTAAATTTATCGAGAAACTAATTAAAAATCCAAATATGGTTACTGATATGGGTGAAAGATTATATGAAACGGTTAAAGACACATATGACTTAAATGTTGTAACAAAATCAAGAGCAGAATTTTATAAATCAATTGTATGATAAATGTACCATTAACAAAAATTTTATTCTTAGATATTGAAACAGTTGGTTGCGAACCCAATTGGGAAAATTTTAAGAAAAACAAAAAGGAACTTTCATTCCAATTTGAACATATTGAAGATAACCTCAGGAAAAGATTTCCTGAGGAATCTGAAACCCCTATCGACCAATTATTTGTGAATAGGGCGGCATTAGTTCCTGAATTTTTAAAGATAGTTTGTGTTAGCGTTGCATTTGTTATGGATGACGGTAGTGTTAAATTACAATCATTTCATAGTGAAGATGAAGGAAAATTACTTCAAGACGTACAAAAATTATTGAATCGTACAGGAGACTTAGGATTTTTCTTATGTGGACACAATGTTAAAGGATTTGATATTCCAACATTAGCAAAACGTATGATGATGTACGGATTAGAACCACCTAAATTATTACCAAGTTACGATACTAAACCTTGGGAAGTCAAAGCTATCGACACTAAGGATATATGGCAATACGGTGGTTATGGTCAATTTGCATCTCTTGAATTAATGTGTGTTTGTATGGGCGTTGAGTCCCCTAAAAATACAGAAGTTACAGGTAATAAAGTTCATAACGCATATTGGATTGATAAAAACATTGAGGGTATTGTAAAATACTGCGAAAAAGATGTTGTCTCCCTTATAGACTTAATTAAAAAATTAAAAAAACTAAAATAATGTTACAATTAAATAATGTTAAAGATTCTGAGTTATGGAATCAAGTACAAGAACAATTTGAAAAATTAAAAAAAGATGCTGGTATTGAACCAGATGCCGATTATCAAAAAGAACTTGAGGACCTTTTAGGTATTTCTGAAGATGAACTTCGTGAAATGGATGGTCATACTAAAACTATGTTAGCAACAAAAAAAGTTCAAGTAGAATCCCTTAATGAGTTGGCAGTACTTCCGAAATATGCATACCCAACAGATTCTGGATTTGATTTACATTCTATCATAGATTATACGTTACCACCATTAGGAAGAGCAATAATTCCAACAGGAATAAAAGTATCTTTCAATGAAGGAATTGAATTACAAATTAGACCTAAAAGTGGGTTGGCAATTAATCAAGGAATTACTGTATTAAACACCCCAGGAACTGTTGATGCAGGTTATACAGGTGAAATTAAAGTAATTGTTTTTAACTCAAACAATTATGATTTTACTATCACAAAAGGAATGAAAATTGCTCAAGGAGTTTTTGCACCAGTTTTTAATGGTAGAATTATTAATTTTGAGTTAGTAGATAAAGTAGAAAATAAAGATAGAGGTGAGAACGGATTTGGTAGTACAGGAATTTAAAAATTAAAATGATGTTAACAATAGCATACTCAACAAGAGAATCAAAACCTGAATTTATAGAATATCTTAAAAAGAGTTCAGGATTTAAAAAAATAGAAGTAATTGAAAAAGTGAACAAGGGAGATAAATCTCTTGCTCAAGTATATAATGAAGTTTTGTCTGAATCAACAACTGACATAATTGTCTTTTGTCATGACGACATTTATTTTGATACAGGTGGTTGGTACCATAAGTTAATGAAACATTTTGAAAAATCTGAATACGGTATTATTGGTATGGCTGGGACGACTTCTATGCCTGCCAGTGGTAAGTGGTGGGAAGATAGAAAAAAAATGATAGGTATTGTTAATCATGAACACGAAGGAAAGAAATGGGAATCAAAATACTCAGAATCATTAAATAACTCGATTGAACAAACAGTTATTGTTGATGGTCTTTTTATTGCTATAGATAGAAAAAAACTTAAAAAGAACTTTAATGAGGATTTCAAAGGATTTCACTTCTATGATATACCATTCTGTTTTGAAAACCATTTAGAGGGTGTTAAAATAGGCGTTATAACAAATATTAGAGTGACACATAAATCTATTGGACAAACTAATGAACAATGGGAAACTAATAGATTATTATTTGAAGAAAAATATAAAGATAATCTACCTGTTAAACTACCTATCAATCCAAACAAAAGACTTAAGATTTTAATCTCTTGTCTATTCTTTAGAACATTCACAGGTTCTGAGTTATATGTTTTCGAATTAGCCAAGAATTTAATTAATATGAATTGCGATGTTACCGTCCTATCTCAAATAGGTGGACCATTAACAGATATGGCAAAAAGATTAGGTATCAAATGTTTAACATTTGAGCAAGCACCTGGATTTAAACTTGGTGATGGTGTGTGGGGGTTTAATACACCAGAAGGATTTAAAGCATCAACGGAAAACGTAATGTATAGAGTTTCTGATGTTAGTTTTGATTTAATTCATATGCAACATAAACCTGTTGCAGAAAGAATGGTTCAGTTTTATCCTGAAATAGATAAAATCTATTCAATACATTCAGAGGTAATTGAATTGGAAGACCCAATCAAACATGAATCAATTAAAAAATATATTGCAATTAGACCTGAAATTAAGGATTATATGATTAACGAATTTCAAATACCTGAAGAAGAAATTGAAATAATTTATAATCCTGTTGATAATGAAAAATTCAAACCAAGAAAAGTTAACGAACAAAATGCACTTCTATTTGTTGGTACAATTGATTACCTAAGAAGAGAAACAATTTTGGATTTAATTGATTATACAAAAGAAAATGGTAAAGAATTATGGTTAATGGGTGAAGATAAACAAAATTATTTACCTTCATTACTTACACAACCTCATATAAAACATTTCAAGTCATCTTGGAACGTTGAAAAATTAATGAATGAATGTAATGAAACTGCAGGAATTCAATTAGGTAGAACAACAATTGAAAGTTGGTTATCAGGAAAACCAAGTTGGATTTATAAAGTAGATTCTACAGGATTAATTCAATCGAAAGAAAAATTTGACCCACCATCAGATATTGAAAAATATTATGCTGAAAATGTTACTAAACAAATCAAAGAACAATATTTCAAAATTCTTTCATGATTATTTTAACAACAACATATAATTGTGCACCTTATGTGGAGAGATGTTTATTAAGTATAATGTCTCAAAGATTCAAAAATTTTACTTGTTATATTACTGATGATTTATCAACAGACAATACAAGAGAAATTATTAAAAAAACTATTGAGGGTGACTCAAGATTTATTTTAATTGAAAATCATACAAAACTTTATCAACCTGGAAATTACGACCAAATCATCAATTGGAGAGGTATTCCTGGCGAAGAAATTTGTGTTGAAGTTGACGGGGATGACTGGTTACCTAACCCAAGTGTTTTTGATATTATTAACGACACATATAAAGATGAAAATGTTTGGATGACAAGTGGTTCATTCAAGTATCATGACGGTAGACAAGGATTTGCGAATCCACCGACAAAATTTACAGATGTTAGAAAACAAACATTCACATTATCACATTTAAGAACTTGGAAATCTTGGTTATGGAAAAAAATCAAAGAAGAAGATTTGAAAGATGAGAATGGAAATTATTGGAATGTTGCTGGTGACTTATCATTTATGTACCCAATGTTTGAAATGTCAGGTGAAGAACATTATAGATTTTTACCAAATATAAATTACATTTACAACGAATCTAATCCAATTAACGACCATAAAGTTAATATGAACAATGTGGTACAGACGGTTAACAAAATTAGAAATAAACCTCCATACGAAAAATTATAATATGAGCTTTGACTCAAGTATTGAGAATATAATTTTAAATCTTAATGAGACTGATAAGATTGATAATATTCTACACATTGGTGCTTGTTTAGGTGAAGAAATTTCATTTTATAAACAATTACAACCAAAAAAAATTTATTGGTTTGAACCTAATCCAAAGTTACTTAATCAACTTAATGAAAATGTAACTAAACAAGACTTTATAAGTATTGTTTTTCCATATGCTGTAAGTAGTAAAAACGGCACTGCGGAGTTTAACATTATTGAAAATGAAACCAAAACTAATCCAGGTTGTTCTTCATTACAAAATTTAAAAATTCACTCTGAATTATATCAAGACATTACAAAAGTTGATACCTGTATCGTTGAGACAATCAACATTGATGAATTTCTTCGTGAAAATAATTTAGAATCAAATTTTGATTTAGTTAGTTTAGATACACAAGGTCATGACTTTGAAATATTAAGTGCAAGTAAACTTATTTTTAATGCTAAGGCAATTGTTATTGAAACCGCAAAAGTAGAACTTTATGAGGGACAAAAGACTGATACTGAAATTGACGTTCTTTTAGAATCTAAGGGATACTATAAAAACTACTATCACGAATTCCATAGTGTTTGGGGTGATAGTCTATATTTAAAAAAATAAGATGGGAAATTTTATTACCGCAAACTTAATGGGTGGACTTGGTAATCAATTATTTGAAGCTGCACATGCACTTGCCCAAGGTTGGAAACACAACAGAGAAACTGTATTCCTTCCACATTCATGGACGCCAGGTCAAGGTAGAGGAGCCGAAAACTATATCGACAATGTTTTCAGAAATTTGAAGTTTGTTGAAAGAGTTGAAGATACCACCACAGTAAACGAAGGACCTTTTGAATATTCAGAGGTTAACCCCGCCGAAGGAGATACTGCATTTCACGGATACTTCCAATCAACAAAAAATTGGTTTGGATATGAAGATAAGATTAGAGAAATGTTTCAACCACCTGCAGAACTTGTTCAAGAGTTCATGCAAAAGTATCCTCAACTATATCAACCAAATACATTATCACTTCACGTTAGAAGAAGTGAATACCTTCAGTTTCCTGAAATACACCCTACAATCAGCATAGAGTACATTCAAGAGGCTATAAAAGTAATTGGTGAACATTCTACTGTATTTGTATTCAGTGACGACCATGACTTTGTAAAAGAGAATTTACACTTCCCTTCAGTAGTTTTTGTTAACGAACCTGAAGACTATAGAGAGTTATGGTTAATGGGATTATGTCAAAATCATATCATATCAAACTCCACATTCTCATGGTGGGGAGTTTTCTTAAATAAAAAACTAAACAAAAAAATTGTTGCTCCATCTCGTTGGTTTGGTCCAAGAGGTCCTGAGGCAAAAGATATCTACGAATTATATTGGAATATAATTCCTTGTGATTGGATTGAGGGGGGTAAATTAATACCGATTAAAAATGATTAATACAAGTCCTAACAACAGAACATGTGATATAGCCCATATTAAAAGTATTATTAAACTTAATAATTATAATTTGGTTGGTGACGTTGTTGAGTTTGGAACTTTTACAGGTAATAGCACAAAGACATTAGCATTACAATTTCCTGATAAAACAATTTTTACAATTGACCATTTTCAAGGTTTAGAACAAACAAATAAAAACGTACCAATCGATAGTGATTGGATTGAAAGGGCATTTGCATTAGATAATCCATTATACGTTAATAACAGGGATGTACCCAAGTCTATTGATGAAGTTAAATTAAAATTAAAAAATTACAATAACATTAAAATGATTATATCAGATGTTCATAAATTAACTGAACCATCTGATTACGGAATCAGTAAAATCTCTGTTTGTAATTTGGATGTTGATATATATGAACCTGCAGTATCTGCATTAGAGTTTTTAACAAAGTGTGAATGGTCTGAAGTTTTTATTAGATTTGATGATTGGCACGGTAATGAACCTGAATATGACCAACACGAAAGATTGGCATTTACAGAATGGATAGAAAAGTATAACTATAAATTTGACATCACACACGGTGGATACATCGGTGGTGTTTATATAAAACGATAAAATGATTAATACAAACCCAAACACAGATTCTTGTACATTAGAGACTCTCTATAACATTATTGGAAATTATAATTTAGTTGGTGATGTTTTAGAATTTGGAACATGTACTTGTCAAAGTGCTATTCAATTGGCAACATTATTACCTGAAAAAACTATTTTTACAATAGACCATTTTCAAGGATTAGAAAAAACAAATAAACCCTTACCTAATACAAGTGATTGGAGAGAAGGGTCTTTTGCTTTAAGGGCTTGGAATGCCACTGGTGGAGATTTTCCAAGAACAGTTGAAGTAGCAAAACGTAAATTATCCACAAGACCAAATATTACACTTGTGTTGTCTGACATTCATAAATTAACAGAACCTGTTGATTATAATATTGGAAAGATTGCAATTTGTAATGTTGATGTGGATATCTATGAACCAACCGTATCATCATTGGAATTTTTAAGTAAATGTGAATGGTCTGAAGTATTCATAAGAT
>Ga0209829_10002453_pt1 | contig 14081 bp, 10 predicted proteins | sample C_140205_EF_Meta_FD_187311 | JGI IMG/M metagenome (GOLD analysis project Ga0209829, IMG submission 187311) | Freshwater microbial communities from Lake Croche, Canada to study carbon cycling - C_140205_EF_MetaG (SPAdes) (version 2) | ecosystem: Environmental > Aquatic > Freshwater > Lake...
AGTGATGTTTTGTTTATTCAAAAAATGGTTGATACTGCAGTAGAAAAATTCGGCAGTCTCGATGTAGTCATTGCCAATGCAGGTATTACTTTGTTTGGAGATTTTTTCACCTATTCACCAGAATCATTTTTTAGAGTAATGCAGGTGAATCTTGGTGGGACTTTTTTTTTGGCACAGGCAGCTGCTAATCAAATGAAAAAGCAAGCAGCAGGTGGTTCATTGTTGTTTACGTCATCTGTAACAGGGCATCAGGCTCACAAAGATCTTGCAGCTTATGGAATGAGTAAGGCAGCATTAGAAATGCTTGCAAAAAATTTAGTGATTGAATTGTCTCAGTATAAAATAAATGTGAATACGATTGCTCCAGGTGCCACACTAACAGAGCGCACCTTAAGCGATCCTGAATATTTTGCTACCTGGTCAAGAATAACACCTATTGGCAGACCTGCTGATGTGAGTGATATCGCAAACGCTGCTTTGTTTCTTGTTTCCAATAAAGCAAGACATATTACTGGACAAAGTTTAATAGTTGATGGAGGTTGGACATCCATCAGCCCATCACCTTTTTAAAATCTTTTATATGCAAAATTTAAGCGAATTGAAACCAATCCAAGTACTCCAAAAAACTAGCTTGTTGGGAGAGGGACCTGTATGGGATGCCGATAAAAAACTAATCTGCTGGTTGGATATTTTAAATGGAATAGTTCATCAATATGATCCGTCAACTTCTGTCTATTCAGAAATTCGTGTTCATCAAATGATTGGATCTTTTGCTGTTTGTAATAATGGAGATTTAATCGCCGGTCTTCATCATGGATTTGCATTTATCAGTCGACCAGATGGAAAATTAAAAATGATAGTAGACCCTGAATCTGAAATCCCTACCAATCGCTTCAATGAAGGAAAATGTGACCCAGCTGGAAGATTTTGGGCAGGAACGATGGCGATTTCAGAAATATTGCATCAAGGAAATGTGTATGTGTTAGACAGGGATTTGAAATGTAGAAAGCAAATTGACAATGTATCTATATCCAATGGATTGGCCTGGAGTCTAGATCACAAAACACTTTATTATATTGACACACCTAGTTTTGAAGTGGTATCTTATGACTATGATATTAGCTCAGGTGAAATCAGTAATAAAAAATCAGTTATAAAAATCAATGTGAAAGAAGAAGGATATCCTGATGGTATGACAATTGATGAAGAAGGGATGCTTTGGATTGGTCACTGGGATGGATGGCAAGTAGCTAGATGGAATCCTTTGACAGGTGAAAAAATCGGAAGTATTAAATTACCTGCTTCAAGAGTAACTTCTTGTACTTTCGGTGGAGAAAATTTAGATGATCTTTATATCACGACTGCAAGAGTAGGACTTACTGAAGAAGCACTGGCTGAGCAACCATTGGCTGGTGAATTCTTTGTAGTTAAAAATTGTGGATTCAAAGGATTACCTGCTTTTGAATTTACTGTTTAATTTTTTTTGCTATTCATTTATTTAGATGCACTTGAAATTTAGTTCAATATTTACCTCTGATTTTTTTAATAATAATCTATTCAATAAACATGCGGAGTTCTTATCGGTGGGGAGTCATAGGTGCAGGTAGAATTGCAGACAAATTTTGCACTGCACTTAATTTTGTAGAAGGATCAGAATTGTATGCGGTCGCTTCTCGAGATCAACAAAGGGCTCAGCTATATGCCAATAAATTCAATGCTACAAAATGGTATGATAATTATGATGAATTGATTATGGATGAGCATATCGATATTGTCTATATCGCCACTCCCAATCATTTGCATCATAGCCTTGCTATAAAGGCAATGCAACATAACAAAGCCGTATTGTGTGAGAAACCTCTTTCTATCAATTATCGTCACTCAAAGGAAATGACTGAGCAGGCAAAGAAAAGCAATGTCTTTTTGATGGAGGGTATGTGGACTTCATGTATGCCCTTTATTGAGAAAATTCAGGAATTAATAAAACAGGATTTAATTGGCTCACCACAGTTCGTACAGGCTGATTTTGGCTTTACCGCTCCTGTTGATTTTGAAAGTAGATTATTTAGTAAGTCCTTAGGAGGTGGCTCCTTATTAGATATTGGTATTTATCCTCTATTTCTAGCTTCGCTTATTTTAGGGGAGCCCTCTAAAATAGAATTTGTTTCAAAACTTACCGCTACTGGTGTAGATGAATATTGTAATCTTGTATTACAATATCCTCAAGGCCAAACGGCTCATTTATTATCTACGATTGGTTTTAATACTCCTATCCAAGCTATGATTAGCGGTGCTAAGGGAAGAATTGAAATTAAAAGTCCTTGGTTTAAGGCTACTGATTTTTCATTGATATTAAATGATGGCACCCAACAAGATTATTCTATTGCACACCAGAGCAATGGATTTGAACACGAAATAAAAGAAGTGATGCATTGTTTGGACAATGGTTTATTAGAGAGTGAAAAATGGCCTCACCACTTAACCTTGTTGGTTAGTAAAATAACGGAGGAAGTATTAATTAAGGCAGGGGTAACGTTTGATTAAATAAAGCTATTTTTGAATATCTTTAATTTAATATATTAAATAAAAATTAGTTATCAATAATCTAGTAATCAGTAAATCGACTTTAATTTATGAAAAGAATAACCTTGCTTGGTATCTTTATTGCAATTATTTTTACATTTTTATTTACTTCTTGTAATCAAATCAATAAAGTTAAAATGGAAAAAACTAAGGGAATTACAAAGTCTTCCTTTGGAAAGGCAGGTGGAAAAGAAGTTTTTCTTTACACGCTAATTAATTCAAAAGGAACTGAGGTAAAAATCACCAATTTTGGAGGTATTGTAACCTCTTGGATATCTGCTGATAAAAATAACAAAAGATCAAGTATTGTTTTAGGGTACGATAGTCTGTCTGGATACCTTGCTGCTCATCCCTATTTTGGTGCCATTGTAGGTCGTTATGGAAATCGAATTGCAAAGGGTAAATTTTCAATTGATAGTGTTGAATATACTTTGGCGATTAACAACGGTCCCAATCATTTGCATGGTGGTGTAGTTGGATTTGATAAAGTTGTTTGGGAACCTACTGTCGAAAATGATTCAGTTCCTTCTTTGTTGTTAAGTTATTTAAGTAAGGATGGAGAAGAGGGATATCCTGGAAATTTAAATGTAGATGTTCACTATACTTTGACTGATGAAGATGAATTGAAAATTGAGTATACTGCCACTACAGATAAAAAAACGGTAGTGAATCTTACCAATCACAGCTATTTTAATTTAACAGGTGATGTGGCCAATACTATTCTAGATCATGAGTTGCAGATAGATGCAGATCATTTTACATCTGTTGATAGTACCCTAATTCCAACGGGAGAAATCACTTCTGTAAGAGGAACTCCTTTTGATTTTACTCAGCCAACCAAAGTTGGATTAAGAATTGATTCTGTCAAAGGTGGCTATGATCATAATTATGTATTCAATAAATTAGATGCTAGTTTAACCAAAGTAGCATCCGTTTCAGAACAAAAGTCAGGAAGAGTTTTAGAAGTTTTTACTACCGAGCCAGGGGTACAGTTTTATACTGGAAATTTTTTAGATGGTACATTGAAAACAAGCGATGGCAAAGCAATTCAACAACATGCAGCCTTGTGTTTGGAAACTCAACATTTTCCTGATTCACCCAATGAGCCGAATTTTCCTACTACAATTTTATTGACGGGTCAAAAATTTCATTCAATAACTGTGTATAAATTATCAGTTAATAAATAAATTTAACATTACTAAGAATATTAATTAATAGCTTTCATCAATCAAATAAAATTATGAAATTTTTTATCGACACGGCCAATCTTGCAGATATAAGAGAAGCCAATGAATTGGGTATTTTGGATGGGGTTACTACCAATCCATCTCTTATGGCAAAAGAAAATATAAGAGGTGAAGCGGCTATCGCCAATCATTACAAAACTATTTGTGATATTGTAGACGGCGATATTAGTGCTGAAGTATTAGGGACTGAATTTTCTGTTATTGTAGAAGAAGGAAAAAAATTAGCTGCTATACATCCAAATATTGTAGTAAAAGTGCCCATGATCAAAGATGGCATCAAAGCAATCAAATGGTTTACAGACAATGGAATTAAAACCAATTGCACCTTGGTATTTAGTGCAGGACAGGCTATTTTAGCAGCGAAGGCTGGGGCTACTTATGTATCTCCATTTATCGGCCGTATCGATGACAGCGGTTGGGATGGGGTACAGTTAATTTCACAGATAAGTAAAATATATAGCATCCAAGGATTCGAGACAGAAATATTGGCAGCGTCTATCCGCAATGGTAATCACATCATCGCTTGTGCTGAAGCGGGAGCCGATGTTTGTACCTGCCCGCTTTCATCTATTCTTGCGCTGTTAAAACATCCTTTAACAGATCTTGGATTAAAACAATTTCTAGCAGATGCTGAAAAAATGAGGGGATAGATTTTAATAAAATTTATTGTTAGCCAACTACTGAAATGTGGTTGGCTTTTTTTGTTAATTCAACGTTCTGGTTTTAATATTTCTTTGTAATTTCATTACTTATTTTACTATTTATGAAAGCCTTACTTTTTTTAATCATTACTGTTTTTATTACTCCTGTTTTATCAGCACAAAAAAAGGGTAGTCCGGCAAATGCGGAAGCTAATCCAGCTCCTGGTAATTATTTTTCAGGTGTTAAGTGGCGCAATATTGGTCCTTTTCGAGGCGGTCGTTCGGTAGCGGCGGTGGGTGTAGAAAATAATCCACTGACTTATTATATGGGAACGGTTGGTGGTGGTGTTTGGAAAACCGAAGATGCTGGCGTTAGCTGGCAAAATATTTCAGATGGGCAATTTAAGACTTCCTCTGTAGGGGCAATTGCTGTTGCACCCAGTGATCCGAATGTACTGTATGTTGGGATGGGTGAGCATGCAGTGAGAGGTGTGATGTCATCTTATGGTGATGGTGTATATAAATCTACAGATGCTGGTAAAACATGGAAACATATAGGATTGGAAAACACACGTCATATAGCAGCTATTCGTGTTGATCCTAAAAATTCTGATATTGTTTTTGTAGGTGCTCAAGGTGCTTCTTATGGAGCATCAGAGGATAGAGGAATTTATAAATCAATCGATGGTGGACGTAATTGGAAGAAATCTTTGTTTGTGGATGTTAATACAGGGTGTACTGATTTAACAATGGATAATAACAATGCTAGAATATTATATGTTGCCATGTGGGATCATCGGCGTTTGCCTTGGCAGATAAGAAGTGGTGGAAAAGGAAGTGGATTATATAAATCAATTGATGCGGGTGAAACCTGGTCTAAAATGGAGAAAGGATTACCAACTGAAATGGGTAAAATGGCCATTAGCGTTTCAGGAAGTAATTCCAATAAATTATATGCGGTGATTGAATCGGATACCCAAAAGGAGCAAGGAGGTGTATTTGCTTCTAATGATGCAGGTGCTTCTTGGAGTAGGGTGAGTAAAGATCATAATACGGTACACCGCGCATGGTACTATATCAAAATTGCTGTCGATCCGCTCAATGAGGAACTTGTGTATGTAATGAGTTCGCCTATGCTTAAATCAATTGATGGTGGAAAAAATTTCACTACCATGAATACGATGCATGGAGATCATCACAACATGTGGATCAACCCAAAGAATAGTAAAAATTTTATTTTAGCAGATGATGGAGGTGCTACCATCACTTTTAATGGTGGCCAAACATGGAGCACGCTACAAAACCAACCTACCGGACAATTTTATAGAGTTAACGCGGATAATCTTTTTCCATACAATGTATATGGAGGTCAGCAAGACGATGGCTCTGTAAAAATTGCCAGTCGTTCAACTAGCCGCTCTTCAATAGATGCGAAGGAATGGAATTTTTCTGCAGGAGGAGAGAGTGCTTTTTTGGCTTTCAATCCCGATCATCCAAGGTATGTAATGGGTGGAAGTTATCAAGGTACTATTGAAGTATTGGATCAAGAAACGATGGAAGGTAAGCCCATCATGGAAAAACCCTTACAATATCAATCATTGCAACCAAAAAATATGCGTTACCGTTTTAACTGGAACGCACCGATTATTTGTTCTCCCCATGATGGCAACACATTTTATCATGGAGGAAATGTGCTTTTTAAAACTACTAATCTTGGTATAACTTGGCAGGCAATTTCTCCAGATCTTACAAGACACGACACCAGTAAGATGGGTATCAGTGGTGTTCCATTTACCAATGAAGGAGCTGGTGGAGAAAATTATTGTACCCTTTCCTATGTGAGTGAATCACCTTTAAAAAAAGGAGTGATTTATACAGGTAGTGATGATGGAATGGTTCATCTTACAAAAGATGGTGGTATTACCTGGACTAATATTACTCCTTCAGGATTATCAGAATGTTTGATTAATAGCATTGAAGTTTCTGCTCATGATTCCGCTACAGCTTATATCGCCACTACTCGTTATAAGTTGAATGATCTATCACCTGCCATTTATAAAACTACTGATTATGGAAAAACATGGACCAAGATTATCAATGGAATTCCTGAGGGAGCTTATACAAGAGTAGTTCGCGAAGATGCGGAACGAAAAAATATTTTATATGCAGGAACAGAAACTGGATTATATATTTCATACGACGGAGGCGCCCAATGGTTGCCTTTTCAATTAAATCTTCCCATTACACCTATTACCGATTTGAAAATGCATCAGGGCGATTTGATTGCTTCAACAGGTGGGCGTGCATTTTGGATTTTAGACGACATTGGTTTGATTAGACAGTATGATCCAACTGTTGTTTCAAAAAAGGAATTTCATTTATACATCCCTGAAAATGGATATCGCATTTCGGGTGGTAGCTCTTTAGATAAAGTAATTAGTGAGGATCCTATTGGTCCAGAGCCAACTGGTGATGCTGGAACGAATCCTTCTTCAGGTGTAGTGATCTATTATCAATTGCCTCAAAAAATTGATTCAGGTGCAACCCTCAGTTTAGAAATTTTCGATGAACAAAATAATTTAGTAAGAAGGTACAGCAGTAAGACAGATGAAAAATTTGTTTCTTATCCTGGTGGGCCTAATGGTGAACCTTTGTTAACTGTGAAAAATGGTTTAAATCGTTTTGTTTGGGATCTGCGTTATTCAACCATGCCGGGCGTTAGCGGAGTTTATATTGAAGGAAGTTATGTCGGTCACAGAGTGGTTCCTGGAAAGTATAGTGCCCATTTAAAATTCGGCAATCAAGAAAAGCAGGTAGCCTTTACCGTTATGCCAGATCCAAGAATCAAAGCTTCAAAGGAAGCTTATGTAACTCAACATCAGTTACTGACTTCTATTGAAACGGGTGTAAAGGAAATTCATTTAGCGGTTACCAGCATACGAAAAGCTAGGGAACAAATTAATTATTTATTATCCTTGGTAAATGACCAGCCTGATTTAAAAGTAGTGGTTGATTCAGGAAAGAAAGTCGCTGAAACAATAACTATTTGGGAGGAAAAGTTGGTTCAGCCTAAATCACAGTCTTATGATGACATTATCAATTTTGAAAATAAATTGAGTGCAGATTTTATATTTGTTCATGGGGAGGCGGATACAAATATCCCTTTTGTTACAGATGGGCAACAACAAATACTAAAGGAACTAAATGATAAATGGTTGCTATTAAAGAATGAATTGGCCTCCATCATTGGCAAGCATATTGGAGGTTTCAACAAATTGTGTACAGAAAAAAAGTTGGAGAAAGTTACGGTAGTTCAATAGAAAATTTTTACTATAGATAAGAAAATAATTACAAAAAAAATCAGGGGTAAATTTCAGAAATTAAATACATTTCCTGAAGTTTACCCCTGATGAATTTAACGCAGATCATTGCTGATTGCGTAATAAAGACGATCAATTTTTTTTAAGTGGTTTTAAATATTTCATCTTCTATAAAAGGTTGATTCCTTAATCTTTTTCCAGTGGCTTTGAATATGGCATTGGCTACAGCACCTCCTGTTGGTGGTAATGCAGGTTCTCCCAATCCAGTTGGTTCAATGCCATTGTTTACAAAGTGAGGTTCAACTTCAGGAATATCTTTCATTCTAATTAATCGGTAAGTGTTAAAATTATTTTGCTCTGCCGCACCATTTTTGAATGTTAATTTACCATACATCGCATGTCCCATTCCATCTAATACGCCCCCCATTACCTGTTGGCGTGAACCACCAAGGTTAACAACTTCACCACAATCTGCAATAGCATATATTTTTTTAACTACTGGTTTTCCAGCTTGCATGATTACTTCACAGACCTGCGCCACATAAGATGCATGGGAAAAATAAACACTAAAGCCTTGCGATACACCTTTCTTTTTACCCCATCCAGATTTCTCGGCTGCTAATTTAATAACGCCTTCCATTCTAGCAATATCGTATTTGATCGCACCTACTGGGTTGCTTTTTGCCCTTGCTAAAAGGTCTAGTCTAAACTGAACGGGGTCTTTACCCATTGCTGTGGCTACTTCATCTAAAAACGCTTGTTCTGCAAAAGCTAAAAAATTAGTGATAGGAGCTCTCCATGCACCTGTGGTAATAGCCGACTTATGTTCTACTGCTTCTATCAATAAATTATCAATGGCACCGGAAGGAAAATTATCCTCACGGGTAGGGCTACCTGAATTGATGCCAACACCACGACATTTGTATCCAGTCAAATTACCGCTGCTATCGATGGCAGCTTCAAATCTGTAACGTACAGCCGGTCGGTAACTACCACCTGTCATGTCATCTTCTCTAGTCCAGATTAGTTTTATTGGAGCCTTAACGATACTAGATAATTCAGCCGCTTCTACTACATAATCAAATTTCAATCTTCTTCCAAATCCTCCACCCAAACGAGTTATTTGTAGGGTAATTTTATCTTCAGGGATACCTAACAATTTAGAAGTGGCCATCCGCGCGCTAGCAGGTGTTTGTGTTGGACCAACCAACTCAACTCCGTCAGGTCGTACATGAGCGAAAAAATTCATTGGTTCCATGGGTGAATGTGACAAGAAGGGTCCTTGGTATTCACTTTTAATAATTTTTGCTGCACTTGCAAAAGCGGCTTCTACATCACCATTTTTTCTTTTAACAGTTACATTGCCTTTGTCAAGTAAATTGGAGAAAATTGCGTTGTGATCGGAGGTACTTTCAGGTATTCCTCCATCATTTTCATATTCAATGACTAATAATTTTCTTGCCTTACTAACCTCCCAGGTTGATTTACCTACAACTGCAACATTATTTTTGAAAACTACCACATCTACAATACCAGGCATGGCTTTGGCAGCAGCAGAATCAACTGATTTTATTTTTGTACCAAATGCTTTAGGGCGCTGTATCATTGCATACAACATACCTTCTCTGTAAAAGTCAAGTCCAAACAAAGGCTTACCAGTTACAATACTTTTGTTGGCAACATTTTTTACTAATTTACCAATAAGGGTAAAATCTTTTCTATCTTTTAAAGGAACATTTTTAGGAACTTCAATGGCAGAAGCTTGAACAGCTAGACTACCATAACTTAATTTTTTACCAGACTGAGCATGAATCACCATTCCGTTTTTGGCGGTACATTCACTCGCAGGCAGGTTCCATTGATTGGCGGCAGCTTGGATCAACATGTATTTTGCAGTAGCTCCGGCAGTTCTTAATCTTTTCCATGAGTGAGGAATAGCACCACTACCTCCGGTAAGTTGTCGGTCAAAACTTTTTGTATCTAAGGGAGCTTGAATCACTTTTACTTTTGTCCAATCGGCCTCAAGTTCCTCGGCTATAATTATGGAGAAAGAGGTCATAATATTTTGTCCCAATTCTGGATTGGGAGATAGAATGGTAATAACACCATCAGTATCGATTGACAAATAACTATTGAACCCTTTTTTTTCAGCGGCAAGTAGGTCGGTGATTGCTACAGGAATAGCAGCATCCGTATCAAGCCAGCTAAAACCTAGTAGCAGACCGCCACTAGCGAGGGCGCTTATTTTTAGAAAATCTCTTCGGCTATTTTGGGTGTTGGTAGTCATGATATTATTTTTTTTTGCTTGCTACTGTAATGGCTTCATGAATGCGGTGGTAAGCACCACAGCGGCAGATATTTCCCTGCATCGCATTGTTAATTTCTTCTGAACTAGGATGTGGATTTTTTTTGAGTAGTGCAGCTGCGGTCATCAGTTGACCTGCTTGGCAATAGCCACATTGAGCTACATCCACTTCATCCCAAGCGGTTTGCAGGGGATGATCACCATTTGCCGAAAGGCCCTCAATGGTAGTTACGGCAGAATTTTTAACAGAAGATACAGGTAATACGCAGGATCTAACTGCAGTACCATTTATATGTACCGTGCACGCACCACATTGTGCAATGCCGCAGCCGTATTTGGTTCCCACTAAACCAAGATGATCTCTCAGAACCCATAAAAGAGGGGTGTCTTCAGCAACATCGGGCTGGTATTGTTTACCGTTAATTAACAGTTTAAATATTGGCATAAGAAACTAATTTTAGATAATTGTTAAAAATAAGAAAAAATCTTTACTTAAATAAAATAGTATTAAAATTTTTAGGATGCTTTCGATATCTTTTTCAAAGAATATTTTTCAACTCAAAAAGAAGAAAGCTTAAAATCCATACAAACACTAATTTTTTATAATATTAAAAAGATTGGCTTTAGAAAAATCAGTTCTAAGATTGAGCAAAGAAGTAGAGAAAATGGGGTAAGACTGAAATAAAAAATCCTGAATCTGGCAACAATAGTTCATTGCTTGATTCAGGATTTAAGTTGGGTTACTAGGATTCGAACCTAGACGGACAGAATCAAAATCTGTAGTGCTACCATTACACTATAACCCAATCGAGTGCTCAAAATTTCTTTTGAGAATGCAAATTTAGTCTTTGAAGTTAAAATAGCCAAAACCAATTGTAAAAAATGTGTATTTAAATTCAAAATCTACATTAATACTGTGTTGTAAACGATTGGTTGGACCAGTATTAGTCAATAGGGACTTATGATCTAATTTAATATTGATCAAAAATGTCAATGGCTTTGATGGTTTTGTCTAAATCTTCATAACTAAGGGCATTGTTTAAAAACCAACTTTCATAGGCAGAAGGAGGTAGGTAAATGCAATTTTTTAGTAGGTGATGAAATAGCTTGTTGAAAATAGGTATATCGGCTTTTGAAGCTGATTCAAAATCAATAATTTCATGATTGCAAAAATGCAGACTGATCATACTGCCGATTCGGTTGATACGGAAATTGATTCCCTTTTTTGATAGCACCCTTTCAATACCCTCTCCGAGATAGTTAGTTTTTGCTTCTAGCTCTTCGTAAATAGATGGATTATTTTTTAATTCAGTAAGCAAGGTGTATCCTGCAATCATAGCGATGGGATTACCGCTGAGTGTGCCAGCTTGGTATACATTTCCAACAGGAGCGATCTGCTGCATGATTTCTTTTTTTCCTCCAAATGCTCCAACCGGCAAGCCCCCGCCAATAACTTTTCCATAGGTTACTAGGTCGGCAGCAATATTTAATTTTTGCTGTGCTCCACCTGATTCTAGCCTAAATCCTGTCATTACTTCATCTAAAATAAATACAATATTTTGCTCGTCACATAATTTCCGAAGTCCTTCTAGAAATCCAGCTTGGGGAAGTATGCAACCCATATTGCCTGCCACTGGTTCAATAATAATAGCCGCAATTTCAGATTTATTTTCATCAATCAATTTCTTTACAGCTTCTAAATTATTATAAGGAGCAGTTAAAGTGTCATTGGAAACTCCTGTTGTAATTCCAGGTACAGTTTGAATATTAAAAGAAGCAACACCACTTCCAGCTTTTACTAAAAATGCATCTGCATGTCCATGGTAATTGCCTTCAAATTTGATAATTTTATTTCTCCCTGTAAATCCTCTTGCTAATCTAACGGCGCTCATACAGGCTTCGGTTCCACTGCTTACCATCCTTATCTGGTCTACATTAGGAGCCATGCTAATAATGAGTTCGGCCATATCAATTTCTAGTTCTGTGGGCGCTCCAAAAGAGGTAGAATTCACAGCTGTTTCCTGGATGGCTTTTATAATGGGTTCATGTGCATGTCCCAAAATCATTGGTCCCCAAGAAGCAATAAAATCAATGTATTGATTACCATCTGCATCATACAGGTAGGCCCCTTTTGCTTTTTTCATAAACAGCGGACTGCCGCCTACACTTTTAAATGCTCTAACGGGTGAGTTTACACCACCGGGAATAGACCGTTGGGCTCTTTCGAATAATTCAATGCTTTTGTTAATCATATGGTGAATGGTGAATGGTGAATGGTGAATGGTGAATGGCGAATGGTGAATGGCGAATGGTGAATGGTGAATGGTGAATGGTGAATGGTGAATGGGTTGATTTACAAAGTTAAATCGTTTTTGATTGAATCATTCCGCTTAGTATTTTAAAACATTTCACCATTGTTTCACCCAATTTAATTAGATTTTGATTATTTAAATATTCGAGGTCATTGGCTATATCTAGCGCTGCATCAATTTCTATGATTGAACCTCTTGCAATTTCATAATATCTTTTTCTTTCTAATTCCGATTTTCTTGAAGCACCTTCAGCAATATTTAAATGAACCGATAATGCAGCTCTTCTAATTTGAGAAATCATTCCGAATTTTTCATTTGCAGGTATATGGTTGGTTAATTGGTAACATTCGGCTACAAATTTTCTTGAAAAATTGTATAAGTCAAGTTTTTGATGATTGAGGGTTAAGAACATGTTTTGGTGGTGAATGGTGAGTAGTGATAAGTGAGTGGTGAATGGTAAATCATGATATTACATTAAATTTATTTCAATCACAAACCAAAAGTTAATAAACTTATGAATCATTATCTTCTAATTTCCTACTGCCCATTCACCATTCACCATTGCCCATTCACCCCAATAACTTAACTGCGTCTTTGGCAAAGTAAGTGGCAATCAAATCTGCTCCCGCTCTTTTAATGGATGTGAGACTTTCTAATATAGCTTTATCTTCCTGCAGCCATCCCATTTTTACGGCGGCTTTTATCATTGCATATTCACCACTTACATGATAGGCACTAACGGGAACGTCTACTGCATTTTTTACTTCTCTAATAATATCTAGGTAGCTCATCGCAGGTTTTATCATGACAATATCAGCACCTTCTTCTATATCCATCATTGTTTCTTTGATAGCTTCTACTCGATTAGAATAATCCATCTGATAAGTCTTTTTATCTCCAAACCCTGGCGCACTATCCAAGGCATCCCGAAAAGGTCCATAAAAGCAAGAAGCATATTTGGCACTGTAGGCCATAATCCCAGTATGCGTAAAATTATTTTGTTCAAAAGCTTCCCGAATAGCGCCAATTCTTCCATCCATCATGTCACTAGGTGCTACCATATCGGCACCTGCTTTGGCATGACTCAGACTCATTTTTACCAATGCTTCTACTGTTGGGTCATTTACAATTTCACCATCTTTTACAATACCATCATGCCCATAACTAGAGTAGGGATCCAACGCTACATCCGTCATGATTGTTATTTCAGGCACTGCGTCTTTTATCGCTTTAATGGCTCTTTGCATTAGCCCATCTGGGTTCCAAGATTCCTTGCCAGTATTGTCTTTGGTATTATCGGCTGCTTTTACAAAAAGCAATACAGCTTTGATTCCCATGCTCCACAATTGTTTTGCTTCTTTCACCGTACCATCAATGGATCTTCTATAATAGCCGGGCATAGACGGGATTTCGAAAGCAATATTGTTGCCTTCATCAATAAATAAGGGAGCAATAAAATCGGAAGGATGTAAAACCGTTTCTGCAACTAAACTTCTGATAGCAGCATTTTTTCTTAGTATTCGGTTTCTTCTTTGTAAATGCATTGATTATATTTTAATCTTTTATGAGCTAAATCAGACATCCAAAAATCATACATCAGGAATTTTTATGTCTGATGTCTGATGTCTGATGTATGATGTATGATGTCTGATGTATGATGTCTGATTTTTTTC
>Ga0209829_10002456_pt1 | contig 14072 bp, 12 predicted proteins | sample C_140205_EF_Meta_FD_187311 | JGI IMG/M metagenome (GOLD analysis project Ga0209829, IMG submission 187311) | Freshwater microbial communities from Lake Croche, Canada to study carbon cycling - C_140205_EF_MetaG (SPAdes) (version 2) | ecosystem: Environmental > Aquatic > Freshwater > Lake...
CCAAGCTTGCGACCGACGACGTGGCGCTCGACCGCGTGCGCCACTTCGTAACGGTCGGCGATGGGATGAACTTTGTTGGTCCGGAAATCACCGGCGGTCTTGAGCGCGGCGATCTCGTGGGGCTTGTCGTCGTCGGTGATGCCGGCGAGACCGGAGAGCGCCTCGACCTTCCGCGCGGCCGGAGCCTGCGCGTGCGCGGGAAAGCGTGTGTAGAAATTTTTCGCCGCTGCCGCTGTCTGGCGCTGCGCCAAAGCGCGGGCCGCTGCCTGCACCTTCGACTGCGCGGCAATCGCTGCACCCGGAGTAATAGGGATCTGCGCTGGCGCCGTGGGAGCAGACGGCGCACCTACTGACGGAGCGGCCACGACGGGCGCCTGCCGCAGCGCCACGATGGCGGCCCACGCACGGTCGGCGTCGGTGCTGCCCGCAGTTGCGCCGGCCCCTGCGGAGTGGGGATTGGCGTTGGCTCCGCCGGGGGTGTTGGCGGAGTTCCCCGGACTGGCCGGCTGCGCGGAAACGTCACCGGTGGAACCGAACGATAGCAACGCGAGCAGGACAGAGGAAGAGCGGAGATTCATCGGGGTGTGCGCGAGTTGGGAATCTCGCGGACAAAGCCCACCGTCGTAGAAAATCCCGCGCGTGTCTTTATCGTCGAATAGCTAGGCGCAGGTATCGCGCTACCTCTTAAAAGGTAGGCAAACGGAATGAATATTTTTAAGCCCAGAGATTCACGTTCCGACCGTGCGCCCGCGCAGGTTCACTCCATCCCTCCCCCGCAGCCCAGGCCCTTGTTACTTGGATCCCGGACCTCTCCGCCACCTATCCCTCAATTCCAAAAATCGCCTTCACGTAGTTATCCACGCTGAACGGCTGCAAATCCTCCGCTTTTTCGCCGAGGCCAAGGAAGTAAATTGGAATTTTGAGCTGACGGTAAATCCCTACGAGCGCTCCGCCCCGGCTCGTGCCATCGAGCTTGGTCACGACCAAACCCGTGAGGCCGAAGCTTTGGTGAAATACCTTGGCCTGCTCGATCGAATTGCTGCCGAGCGAGCCATCCACGACCAGCCAGCGGTGCTGCGGCGCTGTCGGATCGTTCTTCTGGAGCACCCGGCGGATCTTCGCTAATTCCTCCATCAAATTCGCTTTCGTGTGCAGCCGACCCGCGGTGTCCACGATCAGAAAATCCCGCCCGCGCGACTTCGCCGCCTGCCAGGCATCGAACGCCACCGCCGCTGAATCCGCACCCGTGTGGCTCGCGATAATTTCCAGATTCAGTTTCGTCGCCCACGCCTTCAGTTGCTCCACCGCCGCCGCCCGAAAGGTATCGCACGCCGCCAACGTGACTGACTTGCCGTCCTCTTTCAGTTTCCACGCGAGCTTCGCCGACGTCGTCGTCTTGCCGGATCCGTTGACGCCGATCATCGCGATCACCACGGGATTCTCCGACTTCGTTTTCAAATCCAACGTGCCCTCCGCCCCGGCGAGCACGCGTTTGAGCACCGCCGCACCGATCTTGGCTGCTTCCTGCCCGTGCAGCGTCTTGTCCTGCTTATAGGCGGATTTGATTTCGCTGAGAATTTCCTCGGTCGTTTCGACCCCGAAATCAGCCGAATAGAGCGCCTCCTCCAATGTCTCGAGCGAGGAAGCGTCGATGGGTTTCGCTCCAAAAATTGCCGCCGTCTTGGCTGCAATCGCCAAAACTGTCTTCGCGAACCCGTCCTTAAATTTTTTGAATAGTCCGAACATGGAGAAAGAGACAAATGAACCGAGGTCCGCCGCCTAACGTCCTGCGCGCAGGAGCGCCGCCCGGCCCGGCAAACCCGATTTCAGCCATGTGACATTGGTCATTGGGCCTTGGTCATTCGGCGGCTCCGCCGCCGTCACTCTGCTTTCCGCGCATCGCGCCCAAGCTGGTCCTTCAAGCGATCGAGGATGCCGTTGATAAACCGCTTCGCATCCACGTTGGAAAACTGTTTCGACAGATCGATCGCCTCGTTGATCGAGACCACCGGCGGGATGTCCTTCCGGTAAACCATCTCGAACATCGCCAAGCGCAATATTGCCAAATCGATCTTCGCGATCCGCTCGAACTCCCAATTGTGCGCCAGCCCCTTGATCCGCGAGTCGAGATCGACGATATTTTCAATCACTCCATGGATGAGTTCCTCGCCAAAAGCATAGTGCTCGCGCGGCTGCTCGCAGCTTTCGAAAAACGTCACGAGGTCGTTCGCGAGGTTCGTCGGGGTATTCATGCTCCACGCGTAGACAAACTGCATGGCGACGACCCGGCCATCACGACGCTGGGCAAACAAGGCTTTATTGCTGCTCATGAGGAAAACTTTCTTTTTAACGCTGCCATTTCCACTGCCGCCCGCGCGAACTCCGCCCCCCGGTCAATCTTGCCGATGCAACGGGCCCGCGCCTGCGCCAGCGTATCGACGACAATCACGCCGTTGATCACCGGGGTGCCGCTCGCCAATGCCAAGGTCTGCAACGCCTGCGACACACTCTGCCCCACCATTTCATGGTGGTTCGTGTCACCACCGATCAGCACGCCCAAACCGACCACTACATCCGCACCCGTGCTGTTCGCGAGGAGTGCGGCGGCTACCGGCACCTCGTGCGATCCCGGCACCCGCGCCACGGTGATATTCTTGTCCTTCACGCCCGCCGCCCTCAGTCCCGCGAGCACCCGAGCCAGCAAGCCGTCCGCCAATTCCTCATTGTAGCGGGCAGCGACGACTGCGACGCGAAACGCGGCGCCGTTGACGGCAAGGTAGGTGGGAGCAGCGAGACTCATGGATGGTTCAAATATCGGAACTGACCAGCGAACCCGACGATATCGGCAATCGCCAATCAAAAATCTAAATTTTATCGGAGGCGAAGCTTCCCGTGGCGTAACACCATGCAACCACGGAGCATCAGGCCGAACCCTGCCCTCCGTTCGCACGACGATTCCGCCGACGTTGATCTACCCGACCGGGCTTCAACCCCGAAACTCTATCACGAGATTTTCTACGGGCGCGTCCGCGCCATCGCCCTTGATCAAGGTGACATACAACCGAAACGCATGCGGCGGTTTCACCGTTTTCTCTGAGGAAAACACTCCCACCCCGCCACCCGGCATGAGCAGCGTGCGCTCCGGCGCCTTTTGGTAAGACGCATCCCAGCGCAACGCCACCCGTGTGAAGTCCGCCGCCGTCGGCTTTTTCTTCGCATCGTAAACCGTCAGCTTGAACGTGCCATTGACGACTTGGAGTCCCAAAAATCCCGTGCCCCGCGCGATCTCTTGTCCCTCGATCTTACCAACCTCGTCCGCACTTTTCTTTTTCTCGTCCTTTTTCGCCGGCGCCGCCGGCCCCGCTTTGGCTTCGGCCTTCGGCGCGGCTTTCTTCGTCTCCGCCGGAACCGGGGCCTGCGCACCCACCGTCATCGCCGATAGAAGGGCCGCCAAGCAAACCGCGAGGTTCTGGATTTTCATGACGCGAACGTAAACTTCGGGCCCGTCCACGCAAGCCGCGAGCCCGGCTCTCACCCGGTATTTACGCGGGCTTCGCAACCGCCGAGGAAGATCACGACCGCCCGCGCAACTCCGCTTTCAACGCCTTCCACCGCGCCAAGCGGTCCGCGATTTTCGCCTCCCAGCCTGCGGCTTTTGGCGCGTAGAGCGTGAGCGGTTTTTCCAGGTAGTCCTGACCCGAAATGTTTTCCGGGAAATCATGCGAGTAGCGGTAGCCTTTGCCGTGGGCGTTCTGCTTGCTCGCCGCACCGCTCTTGTCCCGCAGCGGCAGCGGGATGGATTGCACGGCACCGGCCTTCAACGCCTCGTGCGCGGCCGCAAGGGCCAGCGTAGCAGAATTACTCTTGGGTGCCGTCGCGATATAAAGCGTCGCATGCGCGAGCGTAAGTTCGGCTTCGGGCAGCCCGATAAAATCACACGCGTGGTGGGCCGCGACCGTGAGCGGCAGGGCCTGCGGGTCGGCCAGGCCGACATCTTCGCTCGCAAGAATCACGAGTCGCCGCGCGATGAAGCGCGGGTCTTCCCCACCGGCCAGCATCTTCGCCAGCCAATACATGGCTGCGTCCGGATCGCTGCCGCGGCAGCTTTTGATAAACGCCGAGATCGTGTCGTAGTGTTCATCCTCGTCGGCATCATAACGGATGCGGCGCTCGCGCGCAAAAACGTCGAGTTCCATCGACGTAATGGGTGCACCCTCAGCCAGACCCAACACAAGCACCTCCAGCGCATTGAGCGCCCGCCGCAGATCGCCGTCGCAGAGCACGGCGAGATCAGCAAGGATCTTGTCGGCGGCGGTGACGCGATGACGACCCAAGCCGCGCTCGGCGTCGACCAGCGCGCACTTGAGCACACCGGCCACGGCGTCGGCCGCCAAGGGTTCGAGACGAAAGAGGTGGCTGCGCGAGAGCAACGGCGGGTTGACGTAGAAACCGGGATTGTGCGTGGTCGCGCCGATCAGGCGAACACAGCCCTCCTCGACATCCGGCAGCAGCAGATCCTGCTGCGATTTGTTGAAGCGATGCAGTTCATCGATGAACAAAATCGTCGCGGCTTCGGGCCGGCGGCGGGCGGCGGCGAGAATTTCGCGCAACTCGGCGACGTTGGACATCACGGCATTGATGCGCACGAAGCGGCTGTTGGTCTCCCGCGCGATGGCCTCGGCGATACTCGTCTTGCCACACCCGGGCGGGCCGTAGAAGAGCAGCGAGCCAAAGCGGTTTTGCGCCACCAAGCGCGGTAGCAGGCTGCCCGCCTCGAGGATGTGTTTTTGTCCGACCACCTCCGCGAGACCGCGCGGGCGCATCCGGGCCGCGAGTGGCTGATGCGCCGACGCCCGTTTCTCCTCCGCGGCTGGCGCCGTGGATACGATCGAGGAGGAAAACAAATCGGGCTGGTCGGCGGACGGCATTTCGATAATCGCTAATCTTTGTTAATCTGCGGCAATGAAAAGGTATTTCAGAAAAGCGTCGATTCGCGAAACCAAGCGGTTCACTTCATTTGCATGACCCCTCGCAGCCTCGGACACCGCGCCCCTCTGCTGTGGCTCGCGCTCCCGCTGATGGCCGGACTAGCTGGCGGGAAAATCGGCGCGTTGGCCCCCGCTGGCTGGTTGCTGGCGGGCGCATTCATCGCTGCCCTGGCGGCTTGGTGGGCGAGCTGGCGGGCGGACCGTTGGTGGGCTCCGGCCATCTGCGTCGCCTTGTTCCTTGCCGGGGCAGCGAGCTACGCGCTCAACCGCGCGCGTTTGCCGGCGTGGGATACCTTACCGCCGCGCGAAGTGCACGCTGGACTACGCATCGACCGGGTTTTTTCTCAAAACGATCTCCGGCGCGTCTCGGGGCTCGCGACCGTGGTGCGCGTCGACGCACACCTGCGCGAACTGGTCGGCCAACGCATCTATTTCTCCCTTGCGCTGCGCAAGGGAGAGTCAGCCCCGGTGCGTAGTGCCATCGTCGCTGTGACCGGCGTGCTGGCAACCCTGCCGCGCGATCCACCCGCGGACACGTTTGACGGCTACCTCGCCGCCGCTGGCATCAACTTCCGCCTCAAGCGCGGCCAATTGGTCGCAAACGAAAAACCGGCGTCGACCTACTATCTGTTTTGCGCACGGGCGACGGAGCGTTTCAAAAAAATTCTTGGCGTGGGCATCGAAGAAAAACGGCCGGCGCTCGCCGGGCTGCAACGAGCGATGATGCTGGGTGAAACCCACGAGCTGAGCGATGAGCAGCACACGTTGTTCATGCAAAGCGGCACGATGCATCTTTTCGCCATCAGCGGACTCAACATCGGGGTGATCGCCGGTGCGCTGCAAGCGCTGCTCCTCTTGGCGCGACTCCCACTTTGGCTGCGGTTTGGGGTGGGGGTAATCTTACTGTGGTTGTTCGTCGACATCACTGGCGCCTCACCTTCGGCCATTCGGGCCTTTTCCATGGCCGTATTCTTCCAAGCCGCCTTTCTGCTGCGCCGACCGGCCAACCCCTTGGCCGCGCTCATCGGCTCCGCATTCGTAGTCTTGGTCCTGGCACCGCTCCAAATGTTCAGCGCGAGTTTTCTCATGAGCTACGCCATTGTGGCGGCGTTACTCGTCCTGGGTCTGCCTCTCGGCGAGGCGTGGTTGGAGCGATGGAAGCCATGGCGCGACTTGCCGACGGTGACCTGGCACTGGTGGCAACATGTCATCGGTTGGTTTTGGCGTGGAACGGCAGCAGCTCTCGCCATCGGCATCGCGACAACTCTGGTGAGCCTGCTGACCGGCGTGCAGTTTTTTCGTCTACTCACGCCCGGCGCACTCTTCGCCAACCTGCTACTCATCCCAGCCGCGATGTTGGCGACGTTGGGCGGTTTCGCGTCTTTGCTCTGCGGGCTCGTTGGCTTCGAACACGGTGCGTCGTGGTGCAATCATGCTGCGGCCCTCGTCCTCTGGGGAATTGAAGAACTTGTGCGCGTGAGCGTGCGACTCCCCGGAGCGTATGTACCGGCGCGCTTCTCCGCCGACTGGATCGGACCGGCGGCGCTGGCGGTGCTCATGGTCGTGTTGTTCGCCGGTTACGCCAACGAATGGAAACGGGAGCGAGGGGGATGGTGGCCGCCCTTTGCGGTGCTCGCCGTCGTGCTGATTTTTGGTGTGAAGTTCGGGTAGCGCACACAATTTCCGTGTGTTCCAGCTGCTCCGCCGACACCCTCACCCTACTATGAAAAGCGCCTACGACCTTGCGATGGAACGTCTCGCCAAATCGGATCCCGATGCCAACAAGCCTCTCACGGCAGCGCAAAAAGGCCGGCTCGCGGAGATCGACCAAGTCTACAAGGCCAAGCTCGCCGAGCGGGAGATTTTCCTGAAGAAGCAACTCGACGAAGCGTGGGCCGCGCAAAACGCGGAAGAGGTCGACAAGATCAAGCAGCAACTCGTCAGTGAACGCGCCCGCCTCGAAGAGGAACGCGAAGAGGAGAAAGAGCGCGTCCGCCGCGCCAAATAAACTGGTCCGCCAGCGCACCCGTTCCTACCCGGCGTCAGGCGAATTCAAAATCTGTTACCAGTGCGTGATGGTCGCTCGCGGTGGTCTGCACCACGCGCGGGGCAATCGCCCGCAACTGCGCATTGTGGAATATGTGGTCGAGCACGAAAGGCCGGCGGCGCCACGTCACCTCTTTCTGCTGAACCGTCGCAAAACCGCGGGCGGCAAATTGGGCAACGAGCGACTGGTATTTGCTCACGTTGAAGTCCCCCGTGAAAATCGTCGGGCCGGTGGCGGCGTCGAGCTGGCGGGCAATGAGGTCGCGCTGACCGGGATGCAGCGAGCTACTCGAGCCCAGCATGAAAAAAGCGAGGAGATGCACGTTGAGCAGCTGCACCTCGCGACCGAGCACCGTGGTCGTCGCGCCGATCAAAAGGCGGTCCGTGGGCGTGGTTTTCTTGCCGAAGAACTCAAACTCAATGGAGGGCGAGGGCAGATCCATCCGCATTTGCTCGCGCAACGGGGTCCGCGAAAAAATCGCCAAGCCGACGCCAAACGGCAATTCCCGCGGGTCGGCCTTGGGATAGGAAAACCAGCCATCATAGCCGCTCAGCTCGGCGCATAGTCGGGTATAGTTGGGTGCCGGTTGAACTTGGATGCCGCCGGGCAGGGCCCGCTCGACCTCTTGCAGCATGATAATGTCGGCGTCGTGACGACGGATTTCCGCGAGCGTCGCGTCGAGCTTGATGGGCGCACGATCCGGGTAGGTGTCGTCCCAAATCCGGCCAAACTGCATATTGAACTGAAGAACCCGAAAGGTGCTCATCAAAAAGGAATGGGGCGCGCGATTATTTTTCAGGTACGGTATCACGACCGCCGGCAGCGGTGACCGTCGCTCCACTCAGGGCGGCGGCATCGGGCGCATTTTTCCGAAACACAAAGCGATTGATCTTGGCCCCCGTCGCTCGGTCGAGCGCCGGAAACCGCGCCATGTTGGTCGCACTCGCGGAGGTCAGGCCGTCTTGATACTTGGTCAATACCTGCGGCTTGGTCGCATCGGCGGCGGTGGACATCGGCGCCTCGCGATGATCGAAGACACTCATAGGTTGCGCGATTTTTTCAGGGCGGCGCGAGTCCTTTTCCCGCACGTTTTTTTCGCGCGTCTCGGTCACATCGATAGGTGCCCGGCGTTCACCCACGGCCGCCGGTTGCTTAACGATCACAGTCTTGTCGACCCGTTTTTCCTGCACCGAGGTGTTCGTCTCAGGCAATTTATTGTCCGGCGTCACCGACGCTTTGGCGGCAAACGGCGTATTCCTTTGCGCCGCATCAAGCGGCGTCGTGGCATCGGCCGCCCACGTCATCGCGGCACCGGTAAAGGTCAACATCAGTGAAACGAAATAGCCGGGCAACTTCATGGCGGAAACGAGAGTGACGATGCGACGCCGACTGTTTGCGGCAATCCAATTATTAGACAGCAGCAAGAGACCTTCACGGACGGGACTAGGTACTTTTCCGACCGAGACCAAGGAAAAACACGATCAACGCGCACACCACCATCGAGCACGAAAGAAAATAGAGCCCGCCGACATACGACCCGGTGACGTGTTCAACCTTGCCGAGAACATAGGGGCCGAGCTGGCCGCCGAGGTTGCCGACCGAGTTAATCAGGCCGATGCTCGCGGCGGCGGCGGAACTCGTGAGGAACACATAGGGCAGCGTCCAAAACGCGGGCAGGTAGGCCTTGAGTCCGCCCAACGCCAACATGAAGCAGATGATCGTCAGCGGGAGGTTGCCGCGCGTCAGCGGTGCGACCGCGATGGCGGCGGCCCCGATCAGGATCGGGAGCACGGTGTGCCAGCGGCGCTCCTTCGTGCGATCCGAATTCCAACCGACAAAGAGCTGGCCGCCCAGCGCCATCAGCGCCGGCAGCGTCGTGAGCCACGCGAGCTGCGAGTATTTCAGGCTGTACCAACTGTCGAGGATGCTGGGCAAAAAGAACACCACACCGTAGCTGCCGGTGACGGTGCAAAAATACGCAAATGCCAACGCCAGCACTTTCGGGTGCCTGAGCCCGGCCCACATGGAAACATGTTTCTTGGCTGCGGCTTTGTCGCCAGCGAGTTCGGCCTCCAGCGCCTCGCGCTCCTCCGGTTTCAGCCAGCGCGCCTGGTGGGGCCGGTCCGGCAGCATGAAGAGGATCACGAGACCGATCACTACGGCGGGCACGCCCCACACGACATAGATCCATTGCCAACCCGTCAGCCCCAGCACGAGGGGATGGCTGATCGCGACGCCGTTGACGATTTCGGTCGTGCCCACTTTCAACATCAGCGCGGAGAGGAGCGGGCCGACGATTTGCGCCACCGGAGTCGCGACGAAAAACAGGGCGAGCGCCCGCCCGCGGTCCTTCGCGGGGAACCAATGCGAGAGGTAAACCACCACCCCCGGGAAAAATCCGGCCTCGGCCAGCCCGAGGAGAAAACGCACCAGATAAAATTGAAAAACCGAAAGTCCGTTCGGCCCGTCGAGTTCTTTGACGAGGTCGCGCGCGAGCGTAGCGAGCCAGGACAGCCAGCCGACGTCGAGGTCGGCCAGAGGGCGAAATCCGGCGACGATGGCCGCCTTGATCAGCTCGGCGGCATGGGTAAAACCCGGAATGCGCACATGCACAAAGGCCGTCATCGCTGCCATGATCCCCCACGTGATCATGATGCGGGAAAGCCAGAGCCGCGCGCTCCAGCGCTCGACAATCAACGAGCCGGGAATTTCGAGCAGGAAGTAGCCAAGGAAAAAAACCCCCGCGCCAAACCCGATGACCGAGTTGTCGAAGCCCGGCAGATCTTTCACCATGGTGAGCTTCGCAAATGCGACATTGGCGCGATCAACGAACGCGATGACGTAGGCGATAAACAGGATGGGGATGAGCCGCCAGTAAGCTTTGCGGCGGGCGCGATCAAGCGGCGAAGCGCCAGCGGCGGCGGGAGAAGTGGGGGTGGGTGAGGCGCTCAAAATTGGGAGGGGCGGCAGGCGCAGGCGGGGCAGCAGGTGCCGGTTGGGTGCGGGTGGAACGAGACAGTGCGGGCGGAGCCGGACGGTTCAAGCCCGCCGTGAGAAAAGAAACGCCCGCTCCGAACTATAATTTTTTCGCCGGAACGAACCGCCGCGCTGGCGGAAAAATCCGCCGCAGTGCAGACGATCCCTTACTCCGGCTCGGCCGTGCCCTCGACCACATGGGCACGCGCCGCCGGAACTTGACGCAGGAACTCGCGCAGCGCGGCACTCAGGTGCTCGGCGTAGCGGAAGTGAGCACCCATCCCAGTGCGCAATTCAGCTTCGTAGATAAATTTGTCGCCATGCGTGCTGTGCTCGAAGGGCGTCTGTGCGCCGAGGAGCAAGGAATACACATAGGCCGGCGAACCGAGCTGCATGAGTTCACGCGTGAGTTCGAGTTGCTCAGCCAAGAGCGCGGCGTGTGCCGGCGTGATCCGCGAAATCTCCGGCGGCAGATAAAAGCCGGCTTGAATCAGCGGCGTGTAACGATGCCCGGTGCGGTGGCGATTGAGGTCGCGGAGCTCGGCGATCGCCATGTTGTTCCACGCGAAACTTACCCGCATGCGACGCGTGGCGGTACCTTGATGGCCGTAGCGATTCGCCCGGTGGCACAAGGCCTCGGCGACCGGCTGCGTTTCAGGGAGCCACGGCGGCGCGGCGCGATCGACATTGACCCAGACTTCGTCGGGCAGAGCTGCCGACGACAGGCGTGCGAGCCCCAACGAACAAGACGTCGCGAGCTCTTGGTTTGCCTGCGCCACGAAGGATTTTTCAGCTGAACTATGACGCAACAAACGCGGAGATATCTTCAACAATTCGTCGCGGATGAGTTTGGCCGCGGCGCGGGCCTCGGGTTGCGGCAACGAGTCGAGATGCTTGACCGTCGTCGCCCACATCCGCGCCGATTGGACCAACCCTACGTTGGTGCGGGTGGCGAGTGGGATAAAATAGCGGGCGCGGTCGAGCGCGTAGTTTTTCCGGAGGCGTGTAACCACCGCCGGTTTGGCGTCGGGCGGGAGGCGAACAAGTCCAGGGTCAGCGATCGCCAGCGCATCAAGGCGCGCATACTCGGCGTGGTAAGCCGCGAAAGACTGGGCCATCACGGCGGACCAACGGGGAGCCAAGTCATCGGGAATGCCCAACTCAGCCGCGGCGGGGAGGTTCGCGGCGTCCATCGTGATGTAGCGCGTGCTCGATTCCTGCCCGTCGGCCATCGTGGCGATTTCAAACACCTTATAGGCCAACCACATTGACACGTCATCGAGCGCGATCGCGAGACCGCCGGTGAGCCCGCCAATCGAGGCATGGCCGTAGTCGACAAAATTCAGGATCCGGTCAATCGACGCGTCCGGATTGGCGAGATCAACCTTGGCCAAGATCGTCGCGATGCCCTGATTACTGCGGGAATAGCGGGCGAGTACGGAGGCAAGGAGCTCCGGCGTAACCTTGGGCAGGTCTGCGGCGGTTGGCGGCGGGACGAGGGCAAGTCCGGTGATTCTCATGCGGCGGACATGGCCGCAAAGAGCCATGGAATGCGCAAGCAGGGAAAGGAGAAAATGCTCCAAACATCTGAAAGAACTGCTTTGCGCTTTGCCAAAGACTCCCTTTGGCTTTGTGCACCCCTTAGAGATGTTGCCTCCGATCCCTCCAAAACCCCTTGGTTCCTCCCGCTGGTTACGCCGCGTGGTCGTGGCCGGAGGATTTGCCACTCTCGCCGCCAGTGCGGGCGCCGCTTGGTTTTTTTGGGTTGCCCGCCCATTGCCAGTGGCGTCACCGCCGTTCGTATTCCGCGACGGATTTGAAGGCGCGGTAAAGACGCAAGACCTGCTCAATGAGAATAACCAACGGTGGCAGGGAACGGAAAGCCAAGGAGGAGCAGGACCTACCGCCAACTCCGTCACCGTCAGCTCGGAACGTTCACACTCGGGGAGCACCGCTCTAAAGTGCTTCGCCGGTCCCTTTGATGGGAAGCATGCATCCCAAGCCGACATCGAACGTGAAGGACTCCGCTTCGTGAAAGGCGACGATGTGTGGTTCAGCGGCTGGTATTGGCTCGAGGGTAATACCGAGGGCTCGACCGTTTTTCTCTGGGATTTGGAGTCGACCGCGCTGCGCAACACTCCCGGCCGCCGCCTTTATCTGCAAAACGGTGAAATGGTCGCCTCCGACCTAGGGAAATGGTGGACGATGAAAAAATTTCGCGCCGTGCACGGCGCTCCAAAGTTCCCCAAAGACCGTTGGGTTGAAGTAAAGATTCACCTGCATCTGTCCGACGGAGAAGATGGTCGCATGCAGGTCTGGCAGGACGGCGTTAAGGTGCTGGATGAAACCGGTAAGACTCTCCCGCGGTCACGGACGGTCTATGACCGCATGCAAGTCGGCCTCACGGCGAACAACGGACGCACGCAGGCGCAAACGCTATTTGTGGACGACGTGGTGTTGTCGAATCGGCCGCTGTGATCGGGGGCGCCGGTATGCGCCAACGATCGAGACCGATTGCAACGGAAAATTTGATGTGATTATTCCGGTGCTTGGATTCAAGCTCCGGCCGTGAGCCGATCTCTTTGGCTAAGCCTAGTGGTTTTCATCCTCGGTGCAGGCCTGTCCGTCGCCGCCGAACTGCGGACGTTTCCGTTCCCGCGACCGTTGCCGGAGCCGACGGCGGAAAAACTGCCGCAGTGGCGCGGGTTCAATCTGCTCTATAAATTCAACGTCGGCTCGGCACCGACGCCCGACCGTGTGATGGCGGAGGACTTTCGGATGATCGCATCGTTAGGATTTAACTTTGTGCGCCTACCGCTCGACTATCGTTGCTGGATCGTCGGCGGCGACTGGGAAAAGATCGATGACACGAAGCTGCGCGAGATCGATCGCATCGTCGCACTCGGCGGCGAATACGGCGTGCACGTCTCGCTCAATTTTCACCGGGCGCCGGGCTTCACGGTCGCGAAGCCCGCGGAGGCGCGCCGCGTCTGGACCGACGCGAAGGCTCAACGCGTGTGCGCGCAGCACTGGGCGGCGTTCGCGAAACGCTACAAGGAAATCCCCAGTGCCCGGCTGAGTTTCAATTTGTTCAACGAACCGCCGGCGATCGCGGAGGCGGTTTACTATGACGTGGTGAAACAGATGGTGGACGCGATCCGCGCCGAGGATCCGAACCGCCTCGTGCTGTGTGATGGGCTCGACTACAGCAACGTGCCGCCGAAGTCACTACACGCGCTCGGTGTCGCGCTCTGCGCGCGCGGCTACCGGCCGATGGCCATCAGTCACTACAAGGCGAACTGGATCGGCGGCTCGGACAAATGGGCCGTGCCGCAATGGCCCGCGCCGCAGGTCAGCGCGTTTCTTTACGGGCCGATGAAGCAAGATCTCCAAACATCCTTCGTGCTCGAAGGCCCGCTCGGCGGCACGACGCTGCGCCTGCGCGTGAACACCGTCTCGTCGCGCGCCAAGCTGCGCGCCACCGACGAACGCGGCGCAGTATTGTGGGAACACGCGTTTGTGCCCGGGCCCGGCGAGGGCGAGTGGAAGCAAGTCGTGCACCGCGCCGAGTGGAATTCCTACGCCAACGTCTACGATCGCGACTACCTGATCGCGATTCCCGTCGGCGTTACCCGCGTGGACGTGCGCAATGTCGATGGCGATTGGCTGACGCTCTCCGAGGTAGGCGTGAAGTCGGGCGGCCAAGAGTGGACGATGCCCACGGTCGACTCCTGGGGCCTGAAACACGCGGGAGCGGTGCGCTTCGATCCGACGCAAGCGGGAGGCGGCGGTGCGTTGCGCGCACCGTCAATGCTCGACCGCGCGTGGTTGCGCGACACCTGCTACGCGCCATGGCGCGACGCCCAGGCGGCGGGTCTCGGCCTGATGATCGGGGAGATGGGGGCGTTTCAATACACGCCTCACGCCGTCGCGCTGCGCTGGATGGAAGACGTGCTCGCGATCGCGCAGGAAAACCGCTGGGGCTGGGCGCTGTGGAATTTCCGCGGCGGTTTCGGCGTGCTCGACAGCAAACGCAGCGACATCACCTACGAAATCTGGGA
>Ga0209829_10002458_pt1 | contig 14067 bp, 15 predicted proteins | sample C_140205_EF_Meta_FD_187311 | JGI IMG/M metagenome (GOLD analysis project Ga0209829, IMG submission 187311) | Freshwater microbial communities from Lake Croche, Canada to study carbon cycling - C_140205_EF_MetaG (SPAdes) (version 2) | ecosystem: Environmental > Aquatic > Freshwater > Lake...
AATTTAACCTGCAGATCCAGAACCAGATGGACCAGCCTTGCGCTGTACTTGAGGCGCACCACCACTGCGTTGTCCGCCGCGAATCTTTGATCCTGATTCAGAATGTGTCTGAGTTCCAGGAGCGCCCTTCTTATTTTTCTTAGCTTCAAGGGCAGCAAGCATTCTTGCTTTCACATCATCATTTTTATCGGCCATGTGAACAGTCTACCCCTCGGATGGAATTCGTAAGAAATAAACCATTTGCACGAGCCACGCTAGAGAGCCAAGAGCAATCAGTTGATTTCCGAGTGAATCGGGCCATGTGTAGAGCGCAAGGGCAATGAGCCCATAAAAAACTGCAAATCCCCACAAAGTAAATGCCGTGATTCGACGATTCAAACCTTTTCGCATCAAACGATGAGAGAGATGATCTCTGCCGCCCTGGAATGGTGAGATGCCGCGATAGAGGCGTGAAATAACTGCGACAGTCGTATCAAGAATTGGAGTCGCCATTAAGAAAACTGGAATTGCAAGAGATTTATATGAAGGAACAACTCCAGGACTTAGGCGAATAGTTAATACAGAGATGATAATTCCGAGAAAGAGTGAACCGGCATCGCCCATGTAAATCTTCGCTGGGTGGCGGTTCCAGATGAGAAAACCAGCAGTGGCACCGGCTGTCACGATGGCAAGAGCGCTGACAAGTATCTGCTGGCGGTCATACGCAATAAAGAATAGAAAGAAGGTGATGACGGCAACGGTGCCGGCTGCCCCACCATCGTGATTATCAAAGAAGTTAATTGAGTTACAGACTCCAACAATCCAGAGCACTGTAATTGCATAATTGATCAGATGGTTATTGAAGGCAAATCCCATCGTGTCTGTAACTGTCAGAATTACAGCAACAAGAATTCCGGTAAATGTTTGGGCAAGCAGACGGGGCCAAGGCTCTAATCCACGTAAGTCATCCCATAACCCCATCGCTGAAATTGCGATAGCGGGAACCAGAACAAAGCTTGCCAACTTAAATGTTTGAAGTGAGAAATCGACAAGAAGCAGTGAACCGTAAGAAGCGGCAACAATACCTACTGCGATTGCGACGCCCCCCAGATAAGGGACAGGCTCCTTCTGTATTTTGCGAGCTAGATTAGGTGCATCCACTGCTCCCGAACGCAGAGCAAAATTTCTGATTGGTGGCGTGATGACTCCCACAAATACAAAAGTGGCAAAACCCAATAAGAAAAATTGCGCGATTGAATAAGTCATGTTGCTAAATTTTATTTAATTCTGCGCCTTGAAGTAATTTTGGCGAAGATCATCTACTTCTGATTTGCGATAGCGACGATGTCCACCAAGAGTTCTAATGGAGGTGAGCTTTCCTGCTTTTGCCCATCGGGTAACTGTCTTTGGATCGACTCCGAATAGTTCAGCAACTTCGCGTGGGGTGAGGAGCACCTCTGCATCAGGCAGACGATTCATAAAACTCCCCCAAAAACTCAACAGCCACGAGTGTCCGTTTTACCCCGTTATGTCGGGAAGTATTCCCCACTGGCACGCTTGTTGCAATACTCGGTTTCTACTTAATTACTGCGTAATTGCCGCGTAATTACCTCTTACTTACATGGTTGATTCGATGCCTTGCACCGTTCTCCAGCGCGAAACTAGCCGTTCATAGCCTTCACCCGCAAGTGATCCATCGCCTGCTGCCAATCCAGACAAACTATGTGCGACATCTTCTATAGAAGTATCGGCATCTAAACCGTCTTCGCCTCGTGCACGAAGTGTTGAATCAAGATAGCCAGCGAGTCCGCCGTAATCGAGTTCGACTAATGATTCTGGATGAAACATCTCTAACCAATCCAACATATTTTCGATCTCTTGCTCCACTGGCCCCTGACCAAATGCACCTAAAACTATTTCATGTGATGACGTTGCGCGTTCGCGTGCCTTCGACATTGTTGTGCGAGCAAATGAAAACGGTCCATCTTCATCTTCTCCGCGAACTCTTTCGGCTGGAGTAAAGAGTGAAAACCAACGAGGCGGAATAATCCAATTTTCCGTAATGATATGTGGCACTCGGTCTTCTAATAAATCAACACCTGTTTTGATTACCTCTTCAAGGGATGGTGGCACAAAAAAACCTGTGATGGAAGATGGCAGTGACTCTTTAAAATCATCGAGCGCCGCCCAACAACGAGTTGCAGTTGACCAAGGCGACACATATCGAATTCCATTGATATCTAAAACATGAGCGCCATCTGGTCGCACCGCTGGCGGCTCAGGAAAAACTAAACGGCGAAGTGCGAGCGCTTGTTCTTCTTTTCGAGTATCGGCAGATGCCAAGATATTTTGCCAACGAATTCGATCAACGGGTTCAAATGCTGATAGCGGTTCATAAATTCGAAGCGCAGCAACATACGGAGTCGGTCTCACGTACGAGAGTCTATGTAATGAATGCGCTTATGCGCGAGGGATGTAATTGCCTTCAGCAAAAGGATCGTCATCTTCCTGATTTTGCTGATTTGGAACATCGCCATGAAGTTCTTTAGCCAAGCGATCGAGATCCATCTCTTGAGAGTTGTATTTAAGGTCTCGAGCTACCTTGGTCTGCTTTGCTTTTGCACGGCCGCGACCCATGGGCGACCTCCTTACGAATAGCTAATGTGTCAGATGCGAAGGTTATCGCGCCTTGCCGCCGGACTCCAAAGCAACAGCAAATGAGCGCGTTTTAGCCTTATGGCGAAGGGCGAAGTAGCCCATAACCTGCAAGAAGACGCTCAGTGACATCGTCGGGATACGGAAACGGTGGTCGCCAATGGTCGCCATTGAGACTAGCCACGAGATCACTACTGGGAGAAATGCTGCCCATGCAAGGTTGGCATATATGCCCTTCATGGAACGTAACCAGAAGAATCCAATAAAGAAGAGTGAGATGCATCCGAGTACCCAGAAGAATGAAATCCCCTTGCCTACTGATTTGTAGACCAAATCATTTCCAGATTGGCTGCCTCGTGCAATATTCATAATTGGATCAACTTTTAGCCATGGATTACGTGCCATTGTTCCATTGCCCAATGGGCCAGACCATGGAGTCCAGTAATACCAGCCCTTATTGATAAATAGGTGAACAGCTTTTACTGGGTTGGTGGCGTACCACTTGATAATGCATTTAACGACATCATTATCTGAAACTGTCGTTGCTGGTGGAACGGGATTGCATGGAACATTTGGACCGGTGTGCTTATATCCACCAGCCGTTTCTGGCCCTGCACCAAGATTCATTGTCACGCCAAGATTTGTTGAAATGACTGACTTATCTATTGCTTTCATATTTCGCTGAATCAAAATAGCTGGAGCAATCGCCATGATTCCAATAACTCCAACGAGAATAAGCGCCTGAACTTTGCGGCTCTTATACATAAGTGCCCACACGACTGCGATAACAATAGATGTCAAAATCCAACGCGGTTGCATAAATGATGCCAGTGCAGAAAATCCACCAGCGGCAATTACACGAAGAACTAATCTGCGATCATTTGGGTTCTGTTTCGATTTAATAATGAGGCCAACAACCATCAACATACAAGCAGCGATAGGGCTTTCATATCCCACTGCCATCGAACTAAGTGAAAGTGTTGGGTTGAAGGCGAGTGCGACACTGATGAGGAAGAGGTATGGGCGCAATTTTGTATTTTGTAATTGCTTAACAAAGTAATAGCTGGCATATGCATAGAAAATTGTCTGTGTGAATGAAATCAGCCAGAGAATGTTCGAGAGAGATATCTTTGTCAGAAACCAGATAAGAATTGGATAGCCCGCTGGCCAGTACGAGAGAATGCTCTTATCTGAAAAATAACCTTGCGCAAGCAATCCATCAACACCGCTTAGGTAATTCTCACCATCGGCGCCAAGCCATCCCCCATGCGGAGTATTAATCATGGTGATGAGTTTGATGAGAAAACCAAGTACGGGAATGGCGATAATGTAAAAGTTAACGTTCTTGTTCTTCTTGCTCTGTGCTTGACGAGCTAACTTTGACTTACTTGCCATCTTTTTATCCTCCGTATTGTGAAACCAAGTATGAACGTGGTGCGTCTATATCTCCAGAAGGCTCAACGACACCCGCGACCCAAGCTTTCATACCGCGTGCTGCCAATGAGCGAATTACTAAATCTGCGACAGCGGGATCGACAACAGCGCTCATACCAATGCCGCAATTCCATGTGCGTTCCATATCTTCTTGCGGCACTGATGCAACGCTTGCCAAGAACTGAGTTGCTGCGGGAAGTGACCATGTTGATCGGTCATATCTAGCGGTAAGTCCTGCAGGTATTACTCGCGCAGTGTTATCGGCAAGTCCACCTCCTGTGATGTGGCTAAATGTCCGAAGTTTTTCACCTTGAGCTTTAATAAGTGCCAAACAATCAAGTGTATAAATCTCAGTCGGAGTAAGAAGTGCCTCACCGAGTGTGGAGCTAAGTCCTTCATATTTCTTAGATAAATCTAATTTCTGGGTTGCAAGAATATGGCGAATCAATGAATATCCATTTGCGTGAAAACCACTAGCTGGCATCGCGATGATGAGATCGCCTGCTCGTACTTTCTCTGCACCTAATTGTTTATCAGCGTCAACCACACCGGTTGCAGCACCTGCAATATCAAATTCATCTTCTGCAAGTAGTCCTGGGTGCTCGGCTGTTTCTCCACCGACAAGTGCCGTTCCTGCCTTTTCGCATCCGCGTGCAATACCAGCAACGATTTCAGCAATGCGTTCTGGGATAACTTTTCCGACGGCGATGTAATCGGTCATAAATAGTGGCTCTGCACCACAGACAACTAAATCATCAACGACCATTGCCACAAGATCTTCGCCGATGGTGTCGTACTTGCCTAATTGACGTGCAATCTCAGTTTTAGTTCCAACACCATCTGTAGATGTCGCAAGAAGTGGGCGCTTCATACTCTTGAGTGCAGATGCATCAAAGAGACCAGCAAAGCCGCCGATTCCACCCATCACTTCTGGTCTGGATGCTCGAGCAATAGAAGCTTTCATTAATTCAACTGCGCGATCTCCTGCATCGATATCTACGCCTGAATCTTTATAGGTTGCCACTAGTGATGCACCTCAGTGATTTCCAAACGCATCTTTCCTTCTGACATATCTGTTGGGATTGCAATTGGATACTCGCCTGAGAAACAAGCGATACAGAGTTTCTCCTTTGGAACATTGGTCGCTTCGATTAAACCTTCCTCAGAGACATAGGCAAGTGAATCGGCGCCGATAGATCGGCGAATTTCTTCAACTTCTAAGCCGCTGGCAATGAGTTCAGCGCGTGTAGCAAAATCGATTCCGTAGAAGCAAGGCCACTTAACAGGAGGGGAAGAGATTCGAACGTGAATCTCAAGAGCGCCAGCTTCGCGCAACATACGAACTAGTGCGCGCTGTGTATTGCCGCGAACTATCGAATCATCGACAACAATGATTCGTTTACCTTCAATGATTTCACGCAGCGGATTAAGTTTTAAACGAATTCCAAGTTGGCGAATGGTCTGTGATGGCTGAATAAAGGTGCGCCCAACATAGGAATTCTTAACGAGCCCAAGTCCGTAAGGAATCCCAGATTGCTTTGCATAACCGATAGCTGCAGGTGTTCCGGATTCAGGAACTGGGATAACAAGATCTGCATCGACTGGTGCTTCTATCGCTAATCGTTGACCAATGCGCCCGCGCACTGCGTGAATGCTCTGTCCTGCAATGGCTGTATCTGGGCGAGCAAGGTAGACATATTCAAAGACGCAACCTTTTGGTTCTGGTGTTGCCCACATTTGAGAACGAATTCCATCTTCGTTAATTGCTAAGAATTCGCCAGGTTCTACTTCACGAACAAATGCTGCACCGACAATATCAAGGGCGGCAGATTCTGAGGCAACCACCCATCCGCGTTCAAGTTTTCCGATGACAAGTGGTCGCACACCGTGGCGATCGCGCGCTGCATACAAAGTATGTTCATCCATAAATACGAGCGAGAAAGCACCTTCAAGTTTAGGTAGGACTGCAAGAGCGCTAGCTTCAACATTCTTCTCATCTTGCAGACCAATCAGTGCGGTCATAATTTCTGTATCAGTTGTAGCTCCGCGGTCATTTTTTGGTAAATCTATTTCTAACTTCTGAACTATCTCGGCAAGCGAACCTGTATTAGTTAAATTGCCGTTATGAGCAAGTGCCAATGTTCCATATTTTGTTGGACGAAGTGTTGGTTGTGCATTTACCCATGTACTTGATCCGGTTGTGCTGTAGCGACAATGTCCGATTGCTAAATTGCCAACGAGTGAAGCTAAATCCGTTTCAGTAAAGACCTGTGAAACAAGGCCCATATCCTTATACACAAGGATTCGCTCACCATCAGATGTCGCAATTCCAGCTGATTCTTGTCCACGATGTTGCAGTGCATACAGTCCGTAGAAAGTTAACTTTGCAACTTCTTCACCAGGTGCCCATACGCCAAATACACCACACGCATCTTGAGGACCTTTATCTGCATCAAGAATATTGTGATTTAACAATCCATCTGGGCGACGGCTCATGGGTGCATCCTAAGCGGTAGAAGTGATGTGAGGTCAGCTCGTATTCCTGAAGCAATGATTAAGCCTTTATCCATCGCATCGGCCCAACTCTGTTTTCCATCTGCAAGAGCTAACCAAGTTTGGGCATCCATCTCTATGACATTGGCTGGAGTTCCGCGAGTATGTGTTGGGCCATCTCCGCATTGCACTGCCGCGTAAGGCGGAATCCGAACTTCAATTGCGCGACCCGGTGAGCGTTCAGTCAGAAGTGCAAGAGTTGCCTTAACTTCCGCTAGAACTTTTGGGTCGCGCATGGAGATTATCCAAACAACTTCTGAAATGTTTGTGTATGAGCTTCATGCAATTCCTTTAGCGATATTTTTGCATCGTTGATGACGAGTGAATCCCCACCCGTTATACCAATTTTGGTCAACGCAATCTTCTTCTCAGCTGCCTCGGAATTCAGTGCAGCACCCTGAGCGGGATCAATTGCAACAACAACGCGACCAGGAGTTTCGCTCAGTAGCATCATTCCAACGTTCTCCAATTGAATTGTTGCACCTGTGTTGTAGCGAAGAACCATTTCAGTAAGAGTTGCAGATAATCCACCTTGACTTAAATCGTGAGCAGCGGTGAAAATCTTCTTTGTGCGACCTGCAACTAATAATTCAATTAATCGCATTTCACGTTGAAGATCTGCAACAGGCGCAATTCCACCACGTTGCTTATGCATATATGCCCATTCACTTCCTGCAAGATCATCAAAAGTTTCACCCAATAGATAGAGATCAAGACCGGCACGATCAAATGACATCGGTGTACGTGTGCGAACATCATCAATAACCCCAAGTACGCCAATGACAGGGGTCGGAAGGATTGCAACAGTTCCCGTCTGGTTATAGAAGGAGACGTTTCCGCCTGTAACCGGTAATCCCATTTCGAGACAACCATCTGCAAGTCCACGAACTGATTCAGCAAATTGCCACATCACACCTGGATCTTCTGGAGAACCGAAGTTAAGACAGTTGGTAACTGCAAGTGGTTTTGCACCAGCAGTTGCAATATTGCGGGCTGCTTCGGCAAGTGCCAACTTGGCGCCTTCATAAGGATTCAAATATGACCAGTTGGCATTTGCATCAGTTGCAACTGCGACACCTAAATGAGTCTTCTCATCGATGCGAACCATTCCAGAATCATCTGGTTGTGACTGGATTGAATTACCTTGAACATAACGATCATATTGATCAGTAACCCAAGACTTATCGGCAAGGTTGGGAGTTGCTGCTAATTGCAGAACTGTTGATCTAATTTCATCAGCAGTAGATGGAATTGGAAGATTCAATACTTCTTTCGCGACAATATCTATGTAAGCAGGTTGGGCAAGTGGGCGGTTATAGACCGGGCCATCGTGGGCCACAGTGCGAGGTGGGACATCAACAATTAAGTCGCCATGCCAGGTAATTTCAAGATGTTTGCCATCTGTTACTTCACCAATGACGCTGACCGTGACATCCCATTTATCGCAGATTTCAAGGAAACGTGCAATCTTGCTCGGTTCAACAATTGCGCACATACGTTCTTGTGATTCTGACATCAAGATTTCTTCAGGTGACAAGGAAGGATCGCGCAATGGAACTTTATCCAGTTGCACCTTCATTCCACCTGACCCTCCGGATGCAAGTTCAGATGTTGCACAAGAAAGCCCAGCGCCACCTAAATCTTGAATTCCAACAACGAGATCTTCGGCAAAGATTTCTAGTGAGCATTCAATCAATACTTTCTCAACAAATGGATCACCTACTTGAACCGCTGGACGTTTCGCTGGCCCCTTGGATTCAAATGTCTCTGATGCAAGCACGGAGACTCCACCAATTCCGTCGCCGCCGGTCTTTGCTCCGTAGAGAACAACGAGATTGCCTGCTCCGGCAGCCTTTGCTAGCTTGATATCGCTATGTTTCATCACACCAACACAGAGTGCGTTAACAAGTGGATTACCTAAATAAGTTTCATCAAATACAACTTCGCCACCAATATTTGGTAACCCAAGACAGTTTCCATACCCACCAACACCGGCAACGATTCCTGGCAATACACGCTTTGTATCTAGTGCATCTGCTGGTCCAAAGCGAAGTGGATCCATCACTGCAATGGGACGAGCCCCCATTGTTAAAATATCGCGAACGATTCCACCAACACCTGTTGCGGCACCTTGATAAGGCTCGATAAATGAAGGGTGATTGTGTGATTCGATTTTAAAGGTAACTGCGTAACCCTGACCGACATCAACAACGCCAGCGTTCTCACCAATACCAACTAAGAGCGCATCTGTTTTAACGGCCTTATCGCCGAATTGTTTCAAATGAACTTTGGAAGACTTGTAAGAACAATGCTCAGACCACATCACTGAATACATGGCGAGTTCTGATGAAGTTGGTCGCCTTCCAAGGATTTCTTTGATGCGCGCATACTCATCGAGTTTTAATCCAAGTTCGGCAAATGGTTGCGTCGAATCTGGATTGGCTTGTGCAAGTGCAACTGTATCCAGCGCCATTACTTCACCATTGCTTTCAATACAGATGTGAAGAAGCCAAGCCCATCAGCAGATGGGCCAGTAAGTGAATCGATTGCATGTTCTGGATGTGGCATAAGTCCAACCACATTTCCACGTTCATTGGTAACGCCCGCAATCAGATTTCGAGAACCATTTGGATTTTCACCAACGTAGCGAGCAATGATCCGCCCTTCGCCTTCAAGCATTTTGAGAGTCTCGTCATCGCACATGTAAGCGCCTTCACCGTTCTTTAGCGGAATTAAAATCTCTTGACCTTGCGAATAGGAAGATGTCCAAGACGTATGTGTATTTTCGATTGTAAGTTTTTGGTCGCGACATAAGAAATGAAGTTCGTGATTGCGGGTAAGTGCACCCGGAATGAGATGTGCCTCAGCAAGTACCTGAAAGCCGTTGCAGATACCTAACAGAGGCATGCCGCCATTTGCTGCATCGATAATTGGCTCCATCACAGGAGAAAAACGTGAAATCGCTCCGCAACGAAGATAGTCACCATATGAGAAACCGCCAGGAAGAATTACTGCATCTACGCCATGCAGATCTGCATCGTTATGCCACAGAGCAATAGCTTCGCCCCCGGCATGACGCACCGCACGAGCCGCATCCCGATCATCGAGAGTTCCAGGAAAAGTGACTACCCCAATTTTCATCTAATTATTTCTCCACTCGTACGGTGAAATTTTCGATGACTGGATTAGAGAGTAACTTTTCTGCGGCTTTCTCAACTTCAGCAAGTTGTGCAGGAGTTGGTTCACCATCGACTTCAATTTCAAATCGCTTACCTTGACGGACATCCTTAGCAAAGGTGAAGCCAAGACGAGGTAACGCAGCTGCAACTGCCTTTCCTTGAGGATCCAGAATCTCGGGCTTCAACATCACATCAACCACGATCTTTGCCATTTTTATCTCCCTAGTTTCTGTCTTAGAACTTGCTGCCGGTAATTCGTTCATATGCATCTTGATATCGCTGCGCAGTTTTTTCAACTATCTCTGCAGGCAATTCTGGAGGAGTGGACTCTTTATCCCACCCACTCGTTGTCAGCCAATCGCGGACAAATTGTTTATCAAAAGATGGTTGTGATTTTCCTGGCGCCCAACCATCTAGCTCCCAGAATCGAGAAGAGTCTGGAGTAAGGGCTTCATCACCTAATGTAATTTCTCCCGCCATGTTGATTCCAAATTCAAATTTTGTATCGGCCAAAATGATTCCTCGGCTGCGTGCAAAGTCAGCAGCAGTGTCATAGAGCTTCAGTGTTAAATCGCGTAGTTCGGCCGCTTGCTCTGCGCCAACAATTTTGGCTGCGCTCTCAAAATCAATATTAATATCGTGATCGCCGATTTCGGCTTTGGTAGCAGGTGTAAAGATGCTGGCAGGAAGTTCTGAACCATCTAATAATCCTGCTGGAAGTGGATTTGCGCAGACTGCTTGGTTCTTCTTATATTCAGTGAGTCCGCTACCTGTGAGAAAACCTCGAGCCACGCATTCGATAGCAAACATTTCAAGTGGTTGAACAATTACAGCGCGATCTGCCACCGCTTCTGGAACTTCATCAGTGATGACGTGGTTTGGGACAATATCGGCAAGAAGTTCAAACCAGAAGAGAGATAACTGCGTCAGGATTGCGCCCTTATTTGGAATTGTTGTTGGCAGTACCCAATCAAATGCAGAGATGCGATCTGATGCTACGAGAAGAATTTCGTCAGATTCGTTTGTGTAGAGATCGCGAACTTTGCCTGTACGCAGGTGTCTCCAACCTTCAATCGATGGTGCTGGCGGCGCGCCAGCTACACCGAAGCCGCTCACCGAATAGAGCCGGGCTTGTACTGCGCAGCGGCAGGGTGCGCGGATGTAATCGCGTCGATGCGACTAACAACTCGAGCAACTTGTTGGCGAGCATCGCCAGTAAATTCAAGTGGATTACCAATTAGCGCATCTAGCTCTGCACGCTTAAATGGAATGCGGTCATCCGATGCGATTGCATCGAGAAAATTATTGGGCTTGCCTTCACGCATTCCGAGAGCTGCTGCGACTGCGTGTTCTTTAATCACTTCATGTGCAACTTCGCGGCCGACTCCAGCTTTAACAGATGCCATCAAAATCTTTGTTGTTGCAAGGAATGGCAAGTAACGTTCAAGCTCTGCTTCAATTACTGCAGGAAAAGCACCGAACTCATTGAGAACTGTAAGCATTGTTTCTAGCAATCCATCGATTGCATAGAAGGCATCAGGCAACGCAACGCGGCGAACGACACTGCATGAAACATCGCCTTCATTCCATTGATTGCCGGCAAGTTCAGAGACCATTGATGCGTATCCGCGCAAAATAACGGTAAGGCCATTTACTCGTTCGCATGAACGGGTATTCATCTTGTGAGGCATCGCCGATGATCCAACTTGGCCTGCTTTAAAGCCTTCTGTAACAAGTTCAGCACCAGCCATCAAACGAATAGATGTCGCAAGTGAAGATGGAGAGGCTGCAAGTTGGACAAGTGTTGTCACGACTTCGTAATCAAGTGAACGTGGGTAAACCTGTCCAGTTGAATCAAGTACACGGTCGAATCCAAGTTCTTTCGCAATCGAGGATTCAAGGTTCTGATGAGATTCGGTCGAACCCAACAAATCGATTGAATCTTGCGCAGTGCCAACTGGCCCTTTGATTCCACGCATTGGATAGCGGTTCTGAAGGGATGCAAGGCGCTCGTATGCATAGAGAAGTTCTTCAGCAGCTGAAGCAAATCGCTTTCCAAGTGTGGTGATTTGTGCGGGAACGTTATGTGAACGCCCGGCAATAGGTTGTTCTGAATATTGCGCAGCTTTTGCCGCAAGTGATGCGAGAAGCGCAACAGTTTTATCGTGCACAATTGCAAGACCATTGCGGATTTGTAGCGCCTCAATGTTTTCGGTCAGATCGCGACTTGTCATTCCGGCATGAATAGCTTCATGGCCAGCTAGAGCATTAAATTCTTCAATGCGTGCTTTCACATCATGGCGAGTAACTTTCTCGCGAGCATCGATAGATGCAAGATCTACTTTGGTAACTACTTTTTCATAATCTGCAATTACGGAATCAGGGATTGCATGCCCCAGCTTTGATTGCGCGCGAGCGACAGCAATCCATAATTTACGTTCAGCGATAATTTTTGCTTCAGGCGCAAAGACTTCACGCATCTCGCGAGATGCATAACGATCAGCTAATACGCTCACTGGTGCATTCTCCCCCATTTAATTGCCCTTCTCTGCGACCGACGCATTGAGTGCGATATCAGAACGATAGAAAGAGCCCTCGAGTTCAATCTGTGAGATTGCTCGGTATGCACGGTCGCGTGCTTCAGTGAGATCTGCGCCAGTGCCAGTCACCGTCAAGACTCGACCGCCACTTGATAGAAGTGATTCACCATTTTTTGCGGTGCCTGCATGAAAAATCTTTGCGCTATCGATTGTTGGAACTTTTGAGATAACCGAACCTGTATTTGGTGATTCGGGATACCCAGAAGAGGCGAGTACCACCGTCACAGCGCTCTCATCGCGCCATTGCAGAACTTCGTCATCAAGTGAATCAGTTGCTGCTTTATAGAGCAGAGTTGCAAGCGGTGTCATCAAACGTGGAATAAGGACCTGTGTTTCAGGATCACCAAAACGTGCATTGAACTCGATGACTTTAATTCCGTCATTGGTAAGTGCCAATCCTGCATAGAGCAAACCTACAAATGGTGTTCCGCGAGCAGCCATTTCAGCAATCATCGGAGCTAAAACTTTTTCATATGTCTCTTCAACGATGTTATCTGGCGCCCAAGGAAGTGGTGAGTAAGCACCCATACCACCGGTATTAGGTCCTTCATCGTTATCGTAGGCGCGTTTGAAATCTTGCGCCGGTTGCATCGGCAGAACGTTGCGACCATCTGAAATTCCAAAGAGTGAAATCTCGGGGCCTGCTAAATACTCTTCAATAACAACTCGCACGCATGCAAGTGCATGATCAAGTGCTACTTGGCGATTTTCTGTAACAACAACACCTTTGCCAGCTGCTAGCCCATCATCTTTAACAACATATGGAGCACCAAAAGTATCGAGTGCTTTTTCAATTTCAGTTTTTTCTGAGCATGTAAAGCTGCGTGCAGTTGGTACGCCAGCATCGCGCATAACACCCTTAGCAAAATCTTTGGAACCTTCTAATTGAGCTGCTGCCTTCGATGGGCCAAAGACTGCAAATCCTGCGCCTCTCAAGACATCTGCAACACCATTGACTAGAGGGACCTCTGGACCAACAACAACGAGATCAACTGCTAATTTCTTTGCTAGCTCGCAAATCGCATTGTTATCAGTGATTGCGACAGGATGTAGCGTTGCAAATTCTGCAATTCCTGGATTACCGGGGGCTGCGTGCAGTTCTGTACAACTTTTATCTGCCTTGAGTCCTAGTGCGAGTGCGTGTTCGCGACCACCGCTTCCGACTAGGAGGATTTTCATAGCTTAGATGAAATCCTTTACAACAATTGTTTGCGTGCGCCCGGGCCCGACTCCGATTGCACTCATTGGTGCACCTGAAATCTTTTCGAGGAACGAGATGTAATCCTGCGCGTTCTTTGGAAGATCGCTGAGCTTCTTCGCATGAGAGATATCTTCTTTCCAGCCCGGAAGATATTCATAGATTGGCTTGGCATGGTGGAAATCAGATTGGGAAGCAGGTAGTTCTTCAACGCGCTTGCCATCAATTTCATATGCGACACATACGGGAATTTGTTCCCATCCAGTTAATACATCGAGCTTTGTCAGAAAGAAATCTGTTAATCCATTTACGCGAACTGCGTAACGTGCAATTGGTGCGTCATACCAACCACAACGACGTGCACGACCTGTTGTTACTCCGACTTCTCCACCAATTGTGCGCAATTTTTCGCCGTCTTCATCAAAGAGTTCTGTTGGAAATGGTCCAGAACCAACGCGAGTTGTGTAAG
>Ga0209829_10002461_pt1 | contig 14055 bp, 27 predicted proteins | sample C_140205_EF_Meta_FD_187311 | JGI IMG/M metagenome (GOLD analysis project Ga0209829, IMG submission 187311) | Freshwater microbial communities from Lake Croche, Canada to study carbon cycling - C_140205_EF_MetaG (SPAdes) (version 2) | ecosystem: Environmental > Aquatic > Freshwater > Lake...
TCCCAAGCTGGATAGTCGTATTTTGACAGACGGGGGAAGAAAAGCAAAGCGCTGATAGCTAAAAAAAAGCACAGAGGCCCTTGTGGGCGTGTGCTATTTCTTTAGTTGTCATACTGCATTAACACGTATAAGACCGTGTTTAATGCAAAGTATGCAACAAGAACAGTAACCGTGTTCATGCCAGCTCCTTGTTGTTGGAGATTACAGCCCGATCAAGAAGCCCTGCGCGAAAGAGATCGCCGGGTCATGCGAGATCAAGTCGGCGTCTGTTAAGACAGCCACCTGAAGCTGCACACCAAACTGCTTTAAGAAGCTTTTGCTGAACGCTCCGCCCGGCGTGTAGCCAGACGTAGCATTGGACATTGCCTCGCACAGCAACCCAGCGCTGTACGCCAAGACCATCCGCTCCCGTGCTTGCTTGGCGTAGTCAACCACGGGCTCTGTAGCAGGCACTGTCACTTCAATAGGCGCTACAGGGGCAGGCGTCTCGATCTCCAGCCGCGTGTGCTCGGGCAACACGCTCTCAACTGCGGCATTAGCAGCGCGTGTAGCGATGAGTACTTTGCCGTACTCACCAAGCAGAAACGCAACACACCCGATGGCCAGACCAACAACGAACGCTTTGACGAAATCACGCATGGTACAGATCTCCTCACCTATGGGTTAGCTCAGTAGTTACGCAACAACTGACAGCTATAGGTGGTTCACTATATATGCCCGTATTTCTGCTTTTATTTAGATATCAAGTCCCCCACGCATCTGTCGCGTCTTCTTCTTCAATTTCACCGAACATGTGCATGAATACGTCTTCTGTCTCCATAGCGCACCTCCCGGGATATTGATATTTAAACCCGTAGTTAGTTTACTCCATCAGGGTTAGCGGCTTGTTACAGCGTTTGTTAATTTGTTGTAAAGCTAATAGCAGCAACATGTTACGGCTGATAACTAAAGAAAAGGGCGGGGAGCTGGGGCCGTATCGGCGCCCCAGCGAACCCCTTTTCTTTATGCCCAGTCAGGCTCAAGGCCTAACTTGATCAACTCTTTCGCGGGGATGACCCAGCGGTGCTCGCCGGGCTTGGCGTTCATTGCCGCGAGCCAGCCGAGCTGGGCGGCCACGGGCTTGGACACATCAGCCGTGCGCACATAGCGCTCCGACTGATGGGCCCCAGAGTTTGCCCCGAAGTACGCCACAACAATGGCGTCGGGGTAGATCTCCGCGGCACTTCGGCCCTCACACTCTACAAAATCCGTCCCGTGTCGCCCCTGCTCAGCTATGTAGAAGTAGCTGCCGTCATTGCGCTGACGGGCGTTTGGGACGAACGAGTGATACTGAATCATGGCTATTCTCCTTTGCCTTTAATGGATAACTATTGCAGTACATTACATATGCCCGGATTTTGATAGATATTTAGCCACGCGCTGATAGCTAAAAGAAAGCGTGCGCTTTGCGGAGCCGTCGCCTCCGCTGCCGATAAATTGTTGTTTGCGCGGACTTCTTTCGTAGTCCCCCGCGCAGTGGGACCAATCGGCGACTTAGCTCTGCAGATACGCCACATCCTTCTTGTGGCGCAGATCCAGAGCCTGATCAGCCGTGAGGCCAACCAGCTCGTTGGCGGTGAAACTGATCTCGTCACTGAAGTACGCGATCAATTCCACTTCGCCCTGCCCGTCGTCGAACTGGACATAGACCTTCGCCATGTCACCGAACGACGTCGGGAGAACAATCCGGGCCGAAATGATCTTGGGCATAAGCACTCCTTAACAAAAAACCCGTGAAGTGAAAGCGCACTTCACATACGCAACCGCCCGCCGGGTCAACCGCGGGAGAACCCGCGGCAGCCGATGACGTTACCGTCACCGTCCCGAACGAGTTCGCCCGGCGCGAACACATCCGCCCGGTCAGCGCACCGGGAAGCGACGAGAGCCGACACAATGTAGATCGTGTCTTGAGTTGCGCTCGGGAGGCCCTCAACAGCCCCGAACGTGGTGAGGAAGGTTGGAATACCATCCACACTGTCACCAGCAGTGCGAGTGGTAGCGACGCGCGCCACAGCGCCGCTTTTGGCAATGACGCGAACGTCATCACCGGCGACCACGACGTTCAGGTCGTGGGGGGTCAGGTTAACGATGTGCATAAGCACTCCTTAACAAAAAACCCGTGAAGTGAAAGCGCACTTCACATACGCGACGTTGGCTGGGTTGTCAGGCCAGCACTACGGTTGCGGCTTGTTAAGCCCTGTGGAGCTTCCCCACAGTATTACGGCAGGACTTGTCCTGCATTCAGCACATGTTGAGTAACACACCCATGTGCAGGTGCGCCGGTCGGGAACTAGGCGTAGGCCCCAGTCCAGTCCCGAACGAAGGTGACGTACCGGAGGTTCGCCCCGCGGGTTTCATCCCGCAGGAACTCCTCGGCCGCCGCCTGCTGTTCCGGCGTGTTCTTTTCGAACAAGCTCAGAAACAGCGCGCCCACTTGTGGCAGGCGCTCGTCCCGGTTTTCGTCCCCGGGCAGACCGGCGAGCATTTCCATGCACGCCGACTCGAAAAAGCCGTCGAGTTCGGTCAGGAACACATGGTCTTGCATGTGCAGACTCCTGAAGTCTTTAGCCGACTAGATCTAGGCGCTGTCGAAACAGCTTCCCTAGGTAGAGATACCCCGGCTAATAGGTATTGCTCTACATCTTATATGCCGCGTTTTTTGCAGATATTTAGCTAGCCGCTGATAGCTAAAAAAAAGCACAGAGGCCCGTGAGGGCATGTGCTTGGGTTCCCGGGACTCTGGCAGGAACGCCGGATTGGACGTGGGCCCTTAACGCCCCCACGTACGCCAGAATTTCACTGGCTCCTATTTGTTTCCACGTACGCGGTAGGTTTCCGCGCGCTTACCGTTGTAATATCGTAACGCTTGGTTACTCAACTACCCCACGCAATTCCGGTAAGCCGCGAGGTAGGTAAACTAAAAACGTCGGATGACTAATTTTCCCTGTTAGCCGACGCGATACAGGGGACCACGGGTACTGTTTACGCCACTATCCCGATGGGGCGAGAACTATTACGGCAATGTTCCAAAACGCCGTGCGCTGTCCGCGCAAAGTGCCGACTTTCACGACAGCCTATTTAAATGGTAGGTTTCCACGAATTGCCAATCAGGGGCTTACATTTATATGCCAGCTTCTGCTTAGGGATGGCGCCCTTCGGTGCTTGGCCAGTCACCGACTAACTGCGCTCGCTCATATCGTCAGCGTAGCCTTAGTACGTCGCCCCCTGTAGCGAAGTATGTTTACAGGGATAGCCAAATGTTATGGCGTAGGAACAGACGCAAGCGCCGGCGTGAGCCGTGTGCGTTTAGGGCCGCTGTCCAGAGCCCAAGATTCCCAATGCACCGGTCCTTTCATGACCCTTGTTATGTGCGCTGCAGCGCAGGGATAACTTGGTTGCTTTCGCAATCAGTGCTTGAATGCTCCTTGCGGGAGCGAGGCCGTTGGGGCAACCTCAAGTTGCTGTTACAGATCTCTTTGACAACCATTGCTGGTAGGGCTTTTGTATCACCCTCTTGCGAGATCTGTAACAGCGCTGTCAGCACAGGCAACGTCCACAGGAAAGCGCAGCATTGCGGGGGCAAACCCGCCATACGGCTTCCAACTCCTGTCACGTCTAGTCCTTTAAGCTACATGCCCACTCTGTATTCGGTATGCCTACCAAACACAGGAGCGATTCTACTGTTGATGTCGTGTTGCATGCACGACACTTCACGGCAAAATTATACGCTCGGAACATCGCCGGATTGATTACCGGCACCGAACCCTCCTCTAGCGTCAGTTGTTTTGAGCTAGCGGTCCGGGGCGCTTGGAAATGTATTTTGCGCGGCTTCACACGCCACCACGGAGAGCTTGCGGCCCTCAACATTTCCTCCTTCCGCTTTCGACCTCACGTGACAGGTATTTCACTTGCGTGGTGTCTCACGCAATACCTTCGGGCCAAGGATCGCCCGTCTTTCAGTCACTGAGGACGCTGCCTGTGCTGACAGCTATAGTTCTACACCTAATATACCGGGTTTTTGCCCGATATTTAGGTGTGTCAGGTCTGGTCATTTTTGAACGTCCGCTCGTGATCGGCGTCCGCGAGTAGCGGAAACCGCTCAATCACGCCCCCGATAGTTTTGATCCGCTCTGGCCGACGCGTCTCCGAAGAGAAGAACCGGGCCTTGGCGTCGACGAACGACCAGAGCAGTTTGGCTAGCTCGACGCGCCTAAAGATACTGAGCCGGCGAATAGCGGCCGTATAGTACACAGCGTCTTCTTCTGCTTCCTTGTCAGGCAGCATTTCTTCAGCGGGCCAGAATTGCGCCATAGAGAACGCAAGCCGGCTGAGATACTCTTGCATGAACTCCTCTTTATCCATCGCGTCTCCTTTTGTTTGGGATAAATATCAGTTTTGATATCAATCCCAAAGGGCCTGAAAGTATTTCCCGAAGAGCGTAAAACCCCGAGTCTTGCGCTCTTGCCACGTGGTGTGACCAACTTTGTCATACCCATTGGCAAAGAATCCATCATCGGCGTCTGGATCCTGTTGTTCAAACGCCCAGACCATCTCATCAAGCACCCACTGCCATCTGAATGCCCCGTTGTCGTCGGGCCATCCAGTAGCAAGCTGCTCTTCGGTCAATGCCGGCGCTGACGTGCTGCGCAGATGCTCAGGCACGTCTTCATCTTCCACATGGGGATATCCTTGCTTCTTCTCCCGCAGGAGCTTCAACATGGGCAGGATAATGTGACTCAACGTGTCATCCATGCTCCACACATCGTACGCGTGGATCTTTACACGGACCTTGCGCTCGGTGTTGTTATCTACCCAGTTCTCGACAGCCATCAATACCTTGTCGTAGATCCAGCTGTCTTTGATCTTCTCAGTCAGTGCGTCGTAGGCGTCCATGTCGAACTTGTCGGCATCAACGCCACGACCAAAGCCGCGCCACCATAAGATCAGGTCCTTGTACCAAGTACCGGGCCTGAACCAATGGCTGTACGGGCCTATGTACACTTTCATGTGACCTCCTTTTCAGGTTCAAAGACTTCAAACGCATCCTTATACGGCAGCAAGTTAAGCGTGCGGCCGTTATCCCACTGTACGCCAATCTGGTGCCAATCTCTCGGGCCGTCCAGCGAAAGATACACGATAGTGCCCTCTAGCCCAGCCGCCATACCCTTTTCAGTGGGCATCCAGCTGGAGTCTTCGTTAACCATGGGCGCAAGTAACCTTACGCGCTTGCCGACTTCGGGTGTCATAGTCCATACTCTTTCTTTCGCCGCTCGTGTACCCGTTCTTTCAATTCATACGCCTCATCTTCAGTGGCCTCGCAGAGCACCGCTAAGCTGTGCCCGTCAACAGCCGCGCGAAAGCTGTTGTCGTCGTAGATATAACCATCCATGAACACCTTGTCTGGCTGGCCGTGCGCGGTGACTTTGAACTTCCAATCGCCGCCATGACACAACCACTCCCAAACCTCTTGCAACGATAAGTTCTCGCTGCATTCGATCGTGTTATACGTGTCACCATGACAATAGATGTCGATGATGTGTATATCAAAACGAGTTATCTTTTCGCATGGATCTTGGAACAACAACTGCATTAGATTGCCTCCGTTGTAGCGGCGGGAGCTTCGACCGGCGCACGCAGTTCGGCCAGCTTGGTGTGGCGCTCGTACGCATCTACGAGAAGCAGCGCGTTGTGCTCCTCGCGTGTCAGAACCGTGGCGTTCGGCGGGATGTGAGCGCCCGCGATGCCAAGCCCGCCGACCTTGTCAAGAAAGAACACGTTCATAAAACCTCCGGGGAAGAAAAGAAAAAGCTCCGTTGCAATTTAACCCGGCGCACACGGAACAACATGCGCGGGCGAGGGCTGTACGTTCACAATCTCGCGCGCTGGTGACTACCCATAGCCAGCGCGCAATACCCAAGCTTCTGCACATCATCAACTAATAGGAATTACCGAATAGTTGGGTATGCACTGGCGTCAGGCTGCCAGATTGGAGGCGGCGGGAATCGAACCCGCGTCCAGAGACACATCAATCACAGACGTCTACGTGCGTATTTAGTTATTTAATCTCGCCTGCGCAGCTCCAACTAACAGGATCTGCAGCAAGCCAGCCCAGAACGTTTTTAGGCTCAGCAGTACCGGGCGGTGGGCTGAGTCGAGTCGGATTTGGCGACCGCTTAGAAAGCCCTTCCGACTGGGGCTAACTTCGCGGGCTGCTAGCCTTGTGGACTAGGCAGCGAGAGCAAGAGGAGCGCCTCTTAGCGTTTGGTCTGCTTTTAACGTGGCCAGCTGACCAACCACGGCATGCAATCTGTAATCACCGCGTCCTGTCGATACCAATACGCCCCCGTTGTTTTAATTACTCCAAAGAACCGATCGAATCTCAGCAGCTTTTTCACGGCGGCCCGACTCGTGCGCCCAATCGATTGCGCCGTTAACGGCATTGACTAGGCGTTCTGGGTTGACCAATGGAAAAAATTCCTTCTGTAGCATCTTTACGATGTACACCCCGCTCGTCTCGGCAGCGAGTTCTTCTTTGAGCTGTTCGCCCAGCGGAGTGTTTTTCCCGACGATCATACCCATCCCTAAGAACACACCTGAAATCCAGAACTCTCGTGCGTTCTCAGAGATACTGAATTTAACAGGAACTGGTTCGGCGATCTTCACACTTCGCGCCGAACCACCTTTTCGTTTCTGTGTCTCCTCGTCCCCAATTATTACATCGTCCCACATGTTAGCTCCTATCTATGAAACTGTAAATAGAAAAGCCTCGCCTCGGGGATGTGGTGATCACACGTAGTTTCTACGCTCCCACGCACATTAAGGCTCGTAACTTCCCCCCGAATTTTGCAGCGCTGTACACACGCTGCCGAGACTACTGTCGGTACTTATTGACGTCCATGAACCATGGCACCTCAGCGCCCTCGGGCAACATGGCCCGCAGGTTGCTGACATAGTTGGTGTTGTGCGCCACCCAACTGAGTACCTTCACTCCATCGGCATTGCCGGTAATACCTTCTTCATATACCTTTGCGATGGTCTTGAAGTCATTGACCGACTGGTCAATGTAATCTCGCTCATCGCTGTCTTCCTCGGCAGCGTCGCGGTAGGCCTCTAGTGCGCGCTGGACATACCAGTGCGCGCACAGCTCTTCAACGAGCGAGCATGCCACGTCCTCAGCGTAATGATGCTCGTCGGGATCTTTGAAATCCCGCAGGCACCGCTGTATCAGCTGCTGCTGCTGCTCGCCTACTTTGTCGAGGATGTCGTTACCGGCGTGGCGTGCAGCCGCCATAACAAGGCCTGAGTTCACAAACTCAGGCGCTTTTGTCCCCGGCACATGCACCAGCTGCCGCCCCAGCAGCTGCATGAAGCTGAGGAGGTTTGTCTGCGCCTCTTGGCGTAGGGCGTGCGGGTCGCCGCTCAGCGATAACCGCAGATAGTGCTGAGCTTCTTCCACATCCCGCACAAACGAATCAAGGACTGTAGTCATGCTGCGACTCCTTGGTACTCGGCCCGGCGCCAATGGTAAGCGCTTAAGCCCACGAACATCCGACCATTTGTTACGCGCGTGTCGTATTGCGCGTTGTTGGTTTCAGCCCAGCCAACAATGAAACAAAACAGTTCATCGGCATTGACCTCGCGATAAATCATAACCACGTCCTTTCGGTTAAAGATATCAAAAGGAAAGCGGGCGCCAGCTACTTTGTCGTTTTCACCGGCGCCCGCCGGAGAACTACTTACGACCTAGCGGGCGTACCGCTTACAGGCGTACCAGCGCCCGTTGCGCTGGGCAACGCCCTGATCGACAACGCGCATGCCGCTACGACTGTAGCAGCACGCATTGAGCGCCGCGTCTGGGCCTGCGCTACTCATGCCCACTCCTTCGTAGCCCCTGTTTCCGCCAAAGTGCTGACACGAACCAGAGCGTGCCATCAACTCAGCCACGCCCTGAGCCGTTGAATTACTCGGGGCGGGGTTGTAGCTGCGCACCGACATCTGAGGCGCTGGGCTAGTGTACCGTTCCACGTACACAGGACCGTCAGCGCGAGCATTTGCAGCCCACGCCACCAGACAACCCAGAACGAACGCCGAAGCAAAGACCTTCTTCATATCATCCTCCCTGAACTGCTGGCGGTACAACCAGCAGGCTAAAAAACAAGCCCTGTACCGGGCTAGTGGGCGACAAGGGACTTGAACCCCTAACCCCCTGCATGTAAAGCAGGTGCTCTGCCAATTGAGCTAGTCGCCCGCCTATCAGGCAGTTTCCCGCCTGAGTGTTCGCATCGAGCGGTACCAATCCCGCTGGATGCGATCTCTGATACCCAACACACGCCGGCGAAGCCACCGCTTAGCGCGCAGGTAGGGCGTGTTTAACCCCTGCGCGTCCATGTACTTCTGCAGGCAGTACATGACTACTTCGTCGCTTGTGCCATCAAGCGTAACTGTGTCGCACCGCAGGCATTTGTGACACGGTACTTTGCGCACCGGCACTTGGTGCAATACGCCATCAATCCGCATCGCCCACACGTCATCCATCGTGCAGGCTTCAATATTGCCGCGGCAGCAATGGCACGCCAGCGAATGGTACACAAGGTCATCTGACACGCTGTTCCTCCTTTGTGAATCTAGGAAACCGAGCGTCGCAGTCCGGGCACGCATATTCCCAGACACCGTCATACTTGCCGGGATACTCAATTCCAATAAGGCGAGAGAACTTATACGGCCGGTTGTAATAGACCGAAATATACCGCTTCAACTCTTCATCAGTCATATTGGCGCACCACGACTGTGGCCGCAAGACGTCAAAGATATCGCCCGCATTCCAGTCAGCGCCGCACTCTGGGCATTTGCCGTGGTGGTCCATAAGACCTCCTTTTTTTAGATATCAATGGCCGGGGCGGGGGATGATCCCGCACGGGAATTTCTTCCCAGCGGATTTTAAGTCCGCTGCGTCTGCCAATTTCGCCACCCGGCCCGCCGGTTAGGCGCGCTCAATCCACGTGACCATGTTCGTCGGCGACCCGTGACAAGAGCTGGGCGCGCGGTTGTAGAACCATTGCACGTACAGCCTGATTAGCAGCAGGTTTTCATCGTCGGCGTAGTTGACTGCGTCGCGAAGATTATTGCAGATCACAGCCATCAGGAACTGGCCCGGTCGTACATGGTCGATTACGTACCGCTTGATGGCTTCCTGCATGCGCTCAGGAATGCTGGCGTACTCTCCAGTGAACCATTCTTCTACCGGATACTCAAACTGTTGCGTTGCTGTTGACACGCTATTTGCTCCGTTGGTTGCTGTTGATTGACCCAAACCCACCACTGACCGTTCTCGTACTTCCACCATTGCCCGTTGTGGTATACAGGCTGGCTGGCCGGCTGTGCAAGCTGGGTTTGCTGGACCCGCTGCTGCAGCCGCTGGACGCCTTGCTGGACCGTCGGTTGGACGACGGGCCAGACAAACGAGATCAGAATCATCCACCACGCCATAATCTCCTCCTTGAGAAAATCACGGCACTTGGTGAGGCCCCCGGGATTCGAACCCGGAACCTAAGTGTTAAAAGCACCTTGCTCTACCAATTGAGCCAGAGCCTCACCAAGCGCCGCGAATTGATATCAAAAAGACCCGACATGGTTGCCGCACTTCACGCCACCGAGTTTCCCAGCAGCGCGTTGCAACTTTTCATAGCCCCGCCTGCAAGCGAGGGCGCGCTATCCTTCGTAGTTTTGCAGCCATTGCAGCGACTGTTGGCCTACGTTTTCAAGCATGTCGGACCTTGCTTCAGCCGTTTCCCGGTCATGATCCGGTACCAGTTCGGGCTGTTGCGGTACCCGGGCACATTGTGCCCGACGCCCTAGGCTTAAACCGCCCTAGGATTAACGCACTGTCACAAACGGCATCGAGCATCTGCCGTTGGGGCAATTGCTCCGCGGGCTGCTACTCTGCACTGGCGCCGCTCTGGCGTCAAGATCAACGCCAGACTCCACGGGAACAGGCTCACTGATGATCCTGTGTAGTTTCCATTTTCCAGCGTCTAAGTGGAAAACCTGTAGATACTGGACTTCCTGCCACTTGGGCAACAACGCGGAGTTGTGCCTGAAATATCCAGACAGCTCGGCATTGTCAGTCCTCGGGTCGTCTTTCTGCGCGGCCGGCAACGTGAGTTGATTCACGTACGCATACGCAAACGGCCCCTCAACTTTGACCAACTTGAAACCAGTCAGGCGCATATAGACGTCAGTCTCGTCAAACATGCTTTGGGCTTCACGCATGAACTCTAGCCCTTCTTCCCGTGTGCCAGTGTAGCGGGAGCAAGTCTTGATAAGCGCTTTCAAGTTCTCAGCGTTACAGGCTTGAAAGTTGTCTTCCAGAATTGCTCGGCAACCTTTTTCAACACGCTGCGCATTCAGCTCGGCGCTACTTGCGCTTTGCCGGCTGAACATCGTCAAGAACACAACCAGCATGATTAACAAGACGCCGAGCACACCTTCAATTGTCGACTTATGCATTACTTTCTCCCAACGCATATATCGGCAAAGGCGCCTAAACACCCCATGCCAATAAATGCGCAAATGAGTTCGCTCGTTGGCTGCGCTAGTTGTGCGCCGATGTGCCACCCAAGGATAGCACCCCCGACGGTCCATAACATGACGACCAACTCGCAAAATATCCGGTAGGGCAACATAGCAATATCCTCCGTGAATACCGGGCGCGCAGATCCACAAATACATATTTGCGGGGCGCAAGAAATATGCCAGCTTTTGCTACAAGATTTAGCTATTTTGTAGCGGCTCGGGCAGTGTGTACCACCCTTTATCGTACAGCTGGTGGATTTTCTTGAACGCGTCGGCATATCTAGCCCCGCACGCTTCCAAGCTATACGTCGCCCGCGCTTCTGTGGCAATAGCTTTACGGTCTAAACTACCCACGTTGGCCAAAGCCTCTAACCAGTCAGCCAGTGTCTTGCACCGATACCCGTTTATGCCGGGCTTCACTGTCTCTGTAAACGCGCCATAGTCTGTAGCTATCAGGGGCGTGCCACACAATAAGCCTTCGACGCCAGAGCCCCCAAAAGGCTCAATAAAGTTCGTGGGCATCAGGGAGCAGATAGCGTTGCGCATAAAGTCGCTGCGCTCTGTGCCGGAGATTGGGCCTCTGTACTCAATGTTAGGGTGCAGCCACGGTGTTGGGTCGCCTTGGCCGCACAGCACGATCTTGGGGCTGCCGGCTGGTAAGTGCCGCGCGATCTCCAATAAAGTATCTAAACCCTTGCACGTATCAATCCTGCCCAAGAACGCGTAATACTGGCCGGGCGCGTAGTTTGGCTCCCAGTCATTAACCTCAAAGTAATTGGGAATTACCCACTCGTAGTTTGTGCCCTGCCGGCCGTCTTTGCCCGCATGGTAGTGGCGCCACGCATAGCTCTCGAAGATACGAATAGTGCCGTTTACAAGCGTCGGATACCCAATGCCAGTTTCGATGTGGATGTTTTTAGGGAAGTCCTGCAGGAGCCGGGAGTGCGCGTGCCCAAACGGGTGGCAAATGAGATCGTCTGGTTTTACGCGGGGCTTCATGGCCGCTACAAGCCGGCTCTCAAACTCGGTATGGTGCGGCGTTCCAATAGCCGCAAGATCGCCGTAGAAAGCTTTTTTGTCGCGCTTTCCGGTCATTGTCTCCAGTTCGTCTTTAGATAACAAAACGACCTTTTCGTGCGCGGAACTCTCACTACCGCCATTTGAATACTCAGTCACTGAGTAATCGTACATCTGGAGCATCTTGGGAAAGCGCAGGGCTTTGCCAGTGAACGCGCAGTGGGAATACTCCTGCGAATGGATCGTATGGAACATCCCGATTAGATGTAGGGTCGTCTTAGCCACGTGTCACTCCTTTGACAGGTTTGATCAATCAGCGAACGGCAACGTTTTCTGGTCACGCGGCGGTAGCGGGCCGTCAAGCGTGTCAGCCGCGGCGCGAAACTCTGCTGCTAAAAGCTCCCGCTCATGCCGACTGTTTAAATTAAGCTTGAGTGTATAGTTCTGCTGCGGGCCAAACACGATAGTCGCTGTCGTAGCTGTTCTGTCTACGTCAACAAATGGCGCGCTGACCCGATCGAGCAAAAAGCGCAGCGAATCGTTTTCGGCCAGCAGCGACTGCAGTATGTTTGACAGCTGGCCGACGCTAATCTCTTCGGGCAGTAATGTAATCCCGGCGTGCTTAAGAACCGCCAACTGCTGTATGATCTTAGTCGCGATAGTTGCTACGGCCTGAATCGACATCTCTTCCCGCGGCTGGTCTTGCTGTGTTTTGTTCTGGCAGCAGTTTGGTTTGTTGCAGGGCGACATAGACACTTCTCCATGAGTAACAACAGGGGCTAAGATCTACGGCGGCGGGCACGGACTTCGCACGGGGTGATAGGCACAGATAAGCTTTCGTGCTTTGGTGGGTTTTCAGGCTCAGGCGTGTTGACCAAGCGTAGGGCCAAGTACAGCGCCCAGCTTAAAAATAACAATACCCATAGCCCGATGACGCTAATGATATCTAGCGGTTCTGGGTTATACGGCGGGCGAATCAGCGCAGCATTAGGTTGCGGCGCCTGAGCTTGTAATGTGTCTGGGGGCGATTCCGTGTTTAACTGCATAACAAGCTGCGCAAACGGGGAGATACTTTTCTTCACACCCTAGCTCAATAGCTGGCCCAATCATGGTTGGCTGCCCATCGCACAGCTTAAGGTTAAATACAGCTTTTCGCAAGCAGAAGGCACAGATAGTCTTGATCTCTTCTATCGTGTCAGCCAGCTCCATAAGTCGCTTAGCCGCTGGAAAGAGCTGCTGCCTAAAATCAGTGCGTAAGCCGTAACATATAACCGGCACGCCCTTGCGGTTATAGGGCGGGTACGTACAGGCGTGGGCTGCGCCATGCAGCTGGTCAATAGCTTCTACAGAGAGAAACTGCGCTTCGTCGACGAGCATGCAGACCACGTCGTTCAGATCCAAGATATCAATGGGCCCAGAAGCTGGAACCAGAATGTCAGCCTTGGCTTCCAGACCAGCCCGGGTCTTAATGATATCTTTGCCAAACCGGGTGTCGATCTCGGGCTTTAATAGCAAAACGCGCTTATTTTGCTGCCGGTAGTTGTGCGCGACAGCTAATAGATTCAGAGTTTTTGCGCTGCCGACCGTGCCGTACCGAAAGTAAAGCTTAGCCATTTGGGGCTGGGTTTGCTTCTTCAGCTTGTTTGCGTTGCTTTTCGGCTTTCTCAGCCAGTGAGATAGCCCGCTTGACAATGATCTTACCCGCTAGATCTATGAATGGAAGCCCTCTTTTTGTGGCCTCTTCGCGCAGCCAGCCAACGATCGTGTCTGTATTGGCCTTGCACCATTTGATGCCATTCAAGTCCATAACTTGTGCGCGCGCGTTACAACTGCAGGTTGGCGTCGCTGTAATGCCAATTTTAGCCAGCATCTTTTTGAGTTCTGTGCCGGGGCCGTAGTCGGGATTAGCCGCCATATTACGCGCGATTTGTTCAGCATATGTTGCGCGCTCTTTTGCTTTGTTATTTAACTCCTCGTAATACTCTGCGACCCTCTTTGCGTGTTCTTCAATTTCTGCGGCAGTGCGCCTTGCTGCGGGATAGGCCATATGTTCTGTATCAACCCACACATAGTCGCCCTCGATGTGTGTAATACATGGCATGACGTTATGAACCGTATAGCCGCGCTCTTCACAGCGGTCTACAAGGTGTGAAAATAAACAGCGCACAATACTCATGGCAGTGGATTCTCTGTAAATTCTTGCGGGCAGCCGAGCATTTTGTCATCGGGTAATGCGTTGTCAAACAATACGCCGCACGGGCCTTGCCAGTCGTGACCGTCTTCCACGCCCGGCCCGGTGGTTATTACAGCGCTGCTAAGTCGACAGCAATCTGCCGGAATTGTATGCCCGTTGAAAACTGTTGGCGGGCCTGCTGCTGCTGGTTCGGCCCATTCACTGCGTGACGTCTGAGCAATCGTAAGATCAAA
>Ga0209829_10002464_pt1 | contig 14051 bp, 12 predicted proteins | sample C_140205_EF_Meta_FD_187311 | JGI IMG/M metagenome (GOLD analysis project Ga0209829, IMG submission 187311) | Freshwater microbial communities from Lake Croche, Canada to study carbon cycling - C_140205_EF_MetaG (SPAdes) (version 2) | ecosystem: Environmental > Aquatic > Freshwater > Lake...
GATGATGCTGCTGCGCTTTGCGATAGCACTGCTTCTGATCTGCGGGGCGCAGGGCGCGAGAGCCCAGGGCGCCTATGCAGGGAAAGTGGTGACGATCCTCATCCCATCCAACCCAGGTGGGGGCATCGACGCCTATTCGCGCTTGCTGGCGCGCCACATCGGCAGGCATATACCCGGACAACCAAACGTCACCGTGCAAAATGTACCGGGGGCTGGAGGACTGCGCGCCCTCAACATGCTTGTCGGCAAGCCGCCGCACGATGGAACGCTGATCCTCAATGTGAATTCAGGCAATCTCATTCACGAATTGATGGGCGAACCGGGGATGGATGTCTCTCTCAGAAAGCTCAACTGGCTTGGCGACATCAGCCAAAGCAACCCGGTGGACCTAACCTGGCCCCATTCAGGCATCAAGACCATCGAGGACGCCAAGAAAAACATCACGCGCGTGGGCGCCACAGGCGTCGGCTCAAGCCCGGCCCAGATCGCCTGGGCCTTCAACGCGCTGGTGGGGACGAAATATCAAGTCATCCTCGGCTACACCGGCGCAGGCGAATATGACCTTGCGATCGAGCGCGGCGAACTCGATGGCCGCAATGTCACCTCCTATACGAGCTATATGGCTGGCGTACCCGAAAATGTGCGGCCAAAGCTGAATCTTCTGGCTCAATTGGGCGTTCGCAAGGATCCCAATGTGCCCGATACGGTCCCTTTATTGTTGGATCTGGTGAAGGGAGACCCGAAGAAAGAGGCGACAGCGCGGCTTCTGTCGCTGGCCTTCGCCTCCATCAACCGACCCTTCGCCGTCTCCCCCGCCGTGCCCGCAGAGCGCGTGACGATGCTGCGACAAGCCTTCGCCGACACCATGAAGGATCCGCAATTCATGAGCGAGGCGACCCGCATGCATGCGGATCTCTCACCCTCCACTGGCGAGCAACTGGAGGCCTATGTCGCCGAAGCCCTCTCCTTTCCGCCCGAGATCGTGGAAATCCTGAAGGACGCCCTGCGCGAGCCTAAGCCCTGAAACCATCGGATCCGTTTTGCCAGCTTGCCTTTCCATCCAATCAAGCGGATCATCGCAACAACGATGAAAACCTCGCCCCAGGGAGCGAACTGTGAGCGATCCAGGAAGACCAATGGGCAAGTATCTGCCATGGATGGTATGGTCCTATCGCTATGTAGAACCATATTCCCTTGCGTTGATGCGTTTTTTCTGTGGCTCGGCCTTTTTCATTCATGGCTCTGCGCGCCTGTTTACTGATAACCGCACCTTCGGTCTCAACAGCGCGGTGGACTGGCTGACGCCGTCGGGGGTGGGTTTGAGCGAACTGGTCTGGGGCGCGCTGTTGGCCTTTGGCCTGCTGACCCGCCCGGCGGCCTTGGCCATGGCCGCGCTCTGGTTTCTGTTCGCCATTGGCGCAACACCCAATGGCAAGCAACACTGGCTGATGCTTGGCGCCTTCGATCATTATCCCGCCATGCTGATGCTGTTGAGCATCGGCTTTCTGATGCGCGGTGGCGGCCGCTATTCGCTGGATCGCCTGATCGGCCGCGAATTCTGACCTTCGGGAGGCGTTGATGATTGATGAAACCAGCGACGCAGGCGCGTCCAGATTGTTCATTCCGGCCCTGGCCCCGATTTACGCCATTGCGGCGCCCCTGAGCTATGCGTTCATCCGCGTGACGATGGGGCTCATGTTCCTGCCGTCGGGAACCGACAAGATGTTTCTGGGCGGGAATGAGCGCATCGCGGCTGGCAATCTGACGGCGCTGGGCCTTGCAGACACCATCACCTGGTCCTGGGCGGTGGCGGGGACGGAGTTCTTCGGCGCCACGCTGATCATTCTGGGTCTGTTCACCCGCTTCGCCGCTTTCGCCCTCGTGTGCCTTCTGTCAGTCATCACCTTCGGCATCCAGATCAAATCCGGGTTCCTCTGGGCGCCGCGCGGGTTCGAAGTTGGGCTGCTGATGATGATCATGTTCATCGCCCTCTGCTTTGGCGGAGGCGGGCGCTACTCCCTCGACCGGATCATCGGCCGCGAGTTCTGAGTCCTTGCGGGCCCGCAGTTCACCGCCACTTGCTGAAACGCCGCTCAAGGCGCCGCGTCGCCTCATTCAAAGCAATGGCCATCAGGGCGAGAGCGCCGATCAACGCATAGAGCTTGTCAGGCTGGAATGTTTCGCTGAACCGGCGCGTGAAGTGCCCGACCCCGCCTGCTGAGGCATAGAGTTCGGCCAGCAGAACGCCGAGCAAGGCCGCCGTAGATGCGAGCCGCATGCCCGTGAAAAGGCTGGGCACGAGATAGGGCAAGGTGATGCGACGGAAGATCTGGCCGCGCGTGGCGCCCATGGAGGCCGCGCTGGTGAGAAGGATTGGCTTGATGCCCTGCACCCCCGCAATGACGCTCACCGCAACCGGAAAGAGACCGTGACTGACGCCAAAGGCGATCTTCGAGGCCGGGCCTGTTCCGAAATAAAGCACGAACAGCGGCAGGATAGTGATCTGCGGAATGGCGTAAAGCAGCAGCAGAACCGGGAGAAAGGTCTGATAGGTGAACTTGCTCATGGCGATGGCGAGGCCAAGAACGAGCCCCAGAATGAGCGACAGCGCAAAGGCGAGCGCCAGCACCCATCCGGTCGTCAAAAGCGCCTGGCGCACCTCCGCATCAAAGAAAATCTGATGGCCGGTCATCACCACTTTGGAAAAGGGGCTGAAGAAAAGCGCGGTCCCCATGCGGCCCAGCACCTCCCAGAGGATCAGAAGGCAGATGATGACGCAGAGTCTCGCCACCCAGGGCGGCGGCAGGCGGGCGCCAGTCGCGCTCATGCGCCCCTCCGGCGCAATTCGAGCAGGGACAGGCATATATTCATCACTGCGGCGATGAGGATGACGAAGACGATATAGGCGAACATGTTCGTCATCTGCATCCCCTCCGCGTACCAGACGATGCGATGACCGAGCCCTTCCAGCGAAGCGATGGTTTCTCCGCCGATGATGGCGAGAAAACACAACATCAGGCCAAGGCGGACGCCATTCAAGATGGTGGGCGCCGCCGCCGGGATCAGAATGCGCCGCAGGAGCTGCGCCTTCGTGGCGCCGGTCGAGCGGGCCATGCGCAGATAGATGGCGTCAACGCCGCTGAAGCCCTGGATCGTGTTCAGACAGATCGGAAAGAAGCCAAAGAGCGCGCCATGGGCGATCTTGGATTCAGGGCCGATGCCCAGCGCCATGATCGAGATGGGATAGAAGATGATGATCGGGATCGCATAGAGGCTGGAGACCACAGGCTCCAGCACGATTGTGCTGTAGCGCGTCATGCTGATGAGGTAGCCGCCGAAAATTCCCGTCACCACAGCCAGCGGCCCGGCGACCGCGAATTCGAAAAAGGTCACGCTGACGTCAGGCCATGCCCTGCCGCTGGAAAGGATGCGCCAGAAGACGGTCATCACTGCGCCGGGCTGCGGCAGAAAGAAGGGACTGACGATCTCCGTCACCGTAACCGCGTGCCAAAGCAGCATCAGCATGACGAAGACGCCGAGCTTGGTTAGAAAGCTGAGCCAGCGTCCCCTGCGGCTGAGGCGGCCGGTGACCCCCTCCCCCATGCCCGCAGCGGCGCCGCTCACGAAAGCCCCTGTCGATCTTTGCCGATCGCCGCCAGAACCTCGTCGCGCAACAAGTCATAAAGCTCGTTGCGAAGCGCGCTGAACCGCTGCGACGTCATGAAGGCCGGGGTGCGGGGATGGGGCTCGTCGATGGTCAGAACCGCCTTGATGCGGCCTGGCCGCGAGGTGAAGACGAATATCCTGTCGGACAGAAGCACCGCTTCCGCGAGGCTATGGGTGACGAGGATGATGGTCTTGCGTTCGCTCGCCAGAAGCCGCGAAAGATCTTCGCCGAAGATCATGCGCGTCTGCTCATCAAGCGCGGCGAAGGGTTCGTCCATCAGCAGAATGTCCGTGCGCAGACTCAAGGCGCGGGCCAGCGCCACCCGCTGCTTCATGCCCCCGGAGAGTTGATGGGGATAGGAGGTGGCGAAGGCTTCAAGCCCGACAGCTCTGAGCGCCGCCGAAGCGACGCTTTCGCGCTCCTCCTTGAGCACGCCCTGGAACTCGAGCCCGACCTTGATATTGTCGAGAACGCTCGCCCAGGGCAGCAATGCGCTTTCCTGAAAGATATAGGCGATCTGCTTTGGCAAAGGTCCGCTGACCGCCTGCCCGTTCACCAGTGCGGCGCCGCTGGTGGGGCTGATCATGCCGCCGATGACATTCAGCAAGGTGCTCTTGCCACAACCGCTGGGGCCGATGAACGAGACCATCTCGCCGTGCTTGATCTCCATATTGACGGCGTCGAGCGCCAGTACATCCTTCCCGCCTTCCGGCGCCGGAAAGCGGTGGCTGACATCTTCAACGCGGACCAGATGCTCATGCGTCCCGTCTGGAGTTCCCATAAGATGCTTCACTTCTTCGCCGGCAGGAAACTGTCGTTGTAGAGCGTCTTGGGATCGGGCTTGTAATCCAGAATTTCAAGCTCGCCGAGCGAGCCGACGATGACCTCCATCGCCTTGGCCTGGAAACGCATATCCCGCGACATCATCGGCATCACCTTGGCGAATTCCTGCTTCTGGATGTCCGCTGGTATGCCCGTCGCCTTCGACGCCAGTTCCGCAGCCTCATCGGGATTGGCGAGCATGTAATCCACCGTCTCGATCCAGCCTGCGAGGAAACGGCGCACGACATCGGGCTTGGCCTCGATGAGGCGGTTCGCGGCGAAGACCACATGGGTGTGGAAATCATTGATGCGGTCACCGAACAGCATCATGACCTCGCCCTCGTTCTTCTGGTCGAGCATGTAACCGACGGAGGCGGACATGATGAAGCCATCCACCTGGCCGCTCTTCAATCCGGCGATCTGGCCGGTCACGCTGCCCAGAGGCACCGGGCGAAGACCCTCCGGACCCCAGCCCATCTGGCGCGAGAGTTCGCGGGCGAGCCAATAGGTCAACGATCCATTCGTGGTGATGCCGATCTTGGCGCCCTTTAGGTCCTCGGGCTTCCTGAATTTCGAATTCTTGTTCACGATCAGCCCCATGCTGAGGGGCTGATTGGCGATGACGCCCACCGCCATGATCGGGGCCTTCTTGGCGATGAAGCCCATGCTGGGGCCAGAGCCAAGCCCCAGCTCGATCTCGTTGGCGATCATTCCCTGCTGCATGCGCCCATCGCCCGCATACTGAACGACCTCGACCTTCAACCCATGCTTCTCCCATATGCCCTTGGCGGCGCCGACTTCGGGCGGCGAGAAGGCCAGCGCATTGGACGCGGTCTTGCCCACGCGCACCACATCCTGCGCCTGCGCGGCGCTGGCGCCCAGGGCCAACAGAGCCGCAATGGCGCCAATCGCACACTTGATCGAAGTCATCACCATGACGTCCTCCATTGAAGCGCCGCCTGTCAGGGGGCGAGGCTAAGGTCTATCTGGTCCTGTCGCGTCCCATCACGCCCCATGACCTGTGTTTGGCAGCTGGGTTTGTAACATCTGGGTGAACAGCCCCAGAGAATGATCGGAGTCAAAGGCTTGCGCACCCGTGCGCCATGCGGCCCTGGCTTGCGCGTCGCCCATGGTCGGCGCCAGCAGGGCGATGGCCTTCTTTTCCATGGCGCCATCGTCCAGGGGATTGGCCGCATCACCGTGGGCGTCCTCGACGCTGCGGGTGATCTCGCCAGCATCCGTTGACACCTCGATGCGCGCCTGCCAGCGCGCGGGATAGGCCTGCTGCAAATCAGGGTCAGGTTCGACGCTGATACGCGCTGCGAAAGCGTGGAGATCGTCGTCCTGCATGACAAGACTGCGATCCAGATCCCATAGGGCGGGGCGGCGCAAGGCCGCCAGCGCCATCTGGAACGGAGCGTTCACATAGCCTGACGCGCGCGAGCGGCGGTCGACCGTCTGGGAGATCATGCGCGCATAGGCGGGCGGCACACAGACGCGGATCGACTGAATGCGTTCCACGGCCAGTCCGGCGTCCAGCAGATCGATCAGCGCCTGGGTTGGCGCGAGGGCCTGACGGGCGGTGGAGAAGGGTTTGGCCCCAAGCCCCGGCAGGCTCAGGCTGGCGTCGAGGCCTGACGTCAGAAGGGACAGGTCTGCATCCAGCCCATGGGCGTTCTTGAGCCATTCGCCATCCAGCAACGTGGGATCGCCCTTGTAGCCGTTGCGCGCGGCATGGGCGGCGCGCAGCCCGTTCTGCACGGCGCATTTCAACAACACCCAACGACCCGTTGGCGTGCCCTGAAAGCGCCCCGTGCGCCCGGCCGAGACCATCAACCCCATCGACAGCGCATAGACAGTGGCGTCGTGATCCAGCCCCCACAGGCGCGCGGCGATGGCGGCGACGCTGAGGGGGGTGGCGAAACAGGTTGGCCACACGCCCTTGTAGAGAACATCGGGACCATGGATCGCCAGTCCCAGGCGCACCATGAGCTCGACACCGATGCGAATCGCGTCCTCCGCCCGCTCCGGGGAGACATCCGCCCCGATCAGCAGAGCTGCGGGCATGGCGACGGATGTGGGGGTGGTGCAGGAGCCCAGATGGATGTCGTCGACCTCGGTGCTGCGGATGACGCCAGCCGCCGTGGCGGCGGCTTCCGTCCAGTCGCCCGCCTGCCCGAGCCCGCAAAGGGCTGCCCCTTCGGGCGAATGGGCGCCCGCCACAAGGGCGACGCCCGCATCAGCGATATGCCTTCGCAAATGCGCGCGTTGGTGCGCAGGCAGATCCGCCGAGGACGAATGGCGGACGAATTCGGCGAGGAGAGCGAGGCCTGACATGTTCATGCCTCTTCCGATCGCAGGAGAACTTCGGGGGCGCCTTGCGCCCTCGTCAAGACAAGCGCGGAGGCGATGGCCCCCCCTTGCGCGGCGTCCAGCACGCCCGCGTGGAGCGAATAAACCGTATTGGCTTGCACAGATCCCGCGCCGCCCTCGCCGATCTCGCCGCCTTCATTGAGCGACAGGCCGATGCGGCGGCCAAAGAGCCCGCTCAGGGCCGGATGCGACTGGGCGCCGCCGAGCAGGCCCTGCGCAGCCGCAGCGATCCCCGCCAGTGGCGCGCCAGCCTGCATCCCGGCGATCACGCCATCGAGCGCGGCGCTGGAGGGCGTGCGCAAGGCCTCGGGCGCCTCGCACTCCACATAGACGTCGGCCCAGTAACCCAGATATTTGACGGCCACATAGGCGAGCAGATGCTTCGGTCGATCCTCGAAGCGCGCCGCATAGGGCTGGAACGTGCGCCCGCCATCGCGGCTGACCAGCGTGCGCACATCATGGACGGCGCGCTCGCGCGCCATGCGCTCGCCCGCCAGGGCAGCTGTTTCCAGATCATCGCCCCGCGCCCAGGCCTCCTTCAGAGCGCCAGCGGCGGCGCGCGCTATGCCTGCCGCTTCGCGCAGGATGGCGGTCTCGCGGGGACGGTGAACGGCGCGCGCGCCATCCACAAGGTCATCCGCAGCCTCAAGGGTGAAACGCTCGCCGAGTGTCTTCTGGACGGACCCGAACAGCAGCGGCGTCATGAGATCGAGGCCCATGGTTCCCAGCATGCCGCCCTCGCCCAGCGTGGCGACCCATTCGTCGAACCAGCGCCACTCCCAGCCCGTCTTGACGTCAGGAACCCAGGTCATGGTGCGCATGGCGGGAATGTCGCGGGAGGACATGGAGGCCAGCAGCCGGGGTTCGCCCTTGGCGGGAATGAGCGCCATGGCCCAGCGCATACGCGGAATGAAATTGGTGAAATAGGCCAACGCCGCATGTTCACGCGCGTCCCCATAGACGAGCGCGCCCGCCCAGCCCCGCTGCGCCATGGCCTCGCGGATGACGCCCATGCGAATGTCGAACTCGTCGCGTGGCAGGCGCTCTTCGTCCCACAGATAGGAGCCCAGAATGATCGAAGGATGAACCGTCAGCATGGCATGTCCCTCAAGCGGCCACGGAGTCGAGACTGGCGTCGACATCCGAAAGTGAGATGGCGCCATTGTGCGAAATGACCACCGTCTCGCCGCACATCAGATAGCCCGTCTCGGGAATATATTGATTGGGATGCATCACGAAGACCATGCCCTCTTCGAGACGCACCTCGCTCGTATCGGTCAGGTCGCCCGGGCGATCAGAGGTGACGCCCAGCCCGTGGCCGCGCACGCGCATGTAGGGCGGTCGGCAGTAGTCGCCGTAGCCAGCCTCCCTGAAACAGTCATTCATCGCCTCGGTCACCTGCGCCATGGTGGCGCCGGGCACGGCGGCGTCCATGCCCCGCCGCATCGCGTCCTGGAGAAGCTTGTATTTGTCATGCAGCACCGGCGTCGGGCGGCCGATCACCGTGGTGCGGCAGATCTGCACGAACTGGCCCTGATAGCAGGGCGTGATTTCGCCCAGAATGATGTCGCCTTCCTGCAGGATGCGGCGGCCTGCGGCGCGCACCGCCAGATTGTGCTGGGAGGCGCTCATCAGCAGGAAATTGTCCTCGGCGCCGAGCCCCTTCATATAGGTGTAGATATCCGCCGCGAGTTCGAATTCGCGGACGCCAGGACGGGCGGCCTCCATCAGCCGCTCGTAGCCGCGCTCCGCGATCCAGACCGCCTTGCGCGCCGCAGCCAGCTCATCAGGGTTGCGCACGCGCGCCAGATGGGAGGCGAGCCAGTCCACCTGCCGGGGCGGCGCCGCGAGCAGGCTCTCGACGCCACGCGCCAGCCGCCTGCTCTGCTTGACCAGAGCGCAGACCGCGAGCCTTGCCCCCGCAAGCCCTGCGCGCGCCAGAACCTCGCCCAGCGCGAGCACGAGATCATCAGCAGCCAGAGTGGTGTGTGTTGTGGACAGCGCACGGGCGCGCTCCCCATCCCAGGCCGGCGTGACAATGAGGGTCGAGCTGCCGTCGCGCGCGATCACCACGGCGCTTTCGCCGATGGGGCGCACGCCGCTCATCACGAAGACCGCATTGGAGTCGAGGAAGGAATTTTGACCGTCGTTGAAGACGAGCAAACCATCCAGCCCCTCCTCGCCGAGCCATGCGGCCGCTTGAGCGAGCCGTTCGTTGTGTCTGGCCATCACTGCCCCTATCCGACCGCTTGCGCGCGTTTCTCTATCCTGACGCCTTCTGTGGCGGCAGTGTTCACACACTGACCGGCAAGGTCAATGACCACGCCATAATCACGCAGAGCGCCGTCAAGGCTGACCAGCCCCGCCACCACATCCGCGAGCACCAGTTCGGGATCACGGTCGAGCGGGTCGCCCCAGCCGCCGCCAGAACCCGTGCGGATGATGACCTGCGAATCCGCAGGCACCGGCCGCATCACCTGATCGACCGACTCGAAATTCTCGGTTGCGGCGAGTTTGAGGAAATATTCGGCGCCGCCCCCCTGCCCGCCCCCACGCAGACCCCACGGCGGGCAGAGCCTGCGCCGGGGCCGCGACATGTTCCACTTGCCCTCGACCAGATTGCGTACGCGCACGTCAATGCCCAGCCCGCCGCGAAACTGGCCCGGGCCGCCGGAATCCGGCCGCAAGGAGCGCTCCTCGATGACGACGGGCGTCTTGATCTCCATGCTCTCGATGGGTGAATTCTTCACATTGCCCTGGCAGACGGAGACAGAGGCCGACTCCCCATCGCCGATGGGCCGACCACCCCAGCCGCCGCCTTCAAGACTTTGCAGCACGAAATTGCCGCCCGTACGCGGATCACGCCCGATGAAGACGATGGAGCCGCCCAGAAGACCATGATGGGCGGCGGGAATACGATCCGGCGCAGCGGTGGCGAGCGCCTTGAAGATGGTGTCAACAACCGTGGGCACGATGAGGCTCCAGCCGCCCATGGGGGCGGGATAATGGGCCATCATCACATTGCCTTCGGGTATGATGGTCTTCAGCGCCAGAAAAGAGCCTTCATTGACCGGCGCCGAGGGCTCCGTGAGCGCCTTGTAGGCGACCCGAGAGGCCGCCAGCGTGCGCGAATTGATGCCGCCCCGGCGCTGCGAGGCGCAGCCTGACAGGTCAATCGTCATATCACCGCCCGCGATCGTAACTTTCGCATGGATGCGGATGGGATCATTGGGCGTGACGCTGTCGTCGTCATACCAGGACTCGGCCTCATAGACCCCGTCTGGAATGCTCTCGACCACCTTGCGGCAGCGTCGCTCGCTTTCCCGGTAGATCGTGGCGATTGAGGCTTCCACCACCTCTGCGCTGTAACGCTCGTAGACCTCCTCCAGCCGACGAACACCGAGCCGACAGGCGGCGATCTGCGCACGCAAGTCGCCCATGGAGGATTCGGGATAGCGGATATTGTCGCGAATGACGGCATAGAGCGTCTTGTTCAGCTTGCCCGCCTCATAGATGCGCAACTGATCGAGTTGCAGCCCTTCGAACCAGGGGTCGCTGACCAGCGGACTGGCGCCAAGGCCGGTGCTGGAGCCGCCAACGTCGATCCAGTGCGCGCGGGTCATGGCGAAGCCCGCGAGCTTGCCCTTGTGAAGCATCGGCATGTAGATCACGATATTATTGAGGTGCTGGCCCGCGACACGCTGATGGTTCGTGATGAACACATCTTCGGCTGCAAATCCATCGAGCCCCTCGCGCGCGACGACATCCTCGATGATGACGCCAAGATCCGCGACGAAATGGGAAACGCCGCCCACATTTTGCGAGATGAGCCGCCCCTGCGCATCCGTCAGCGCGGTGCAGAAATCGCAGACTTCGTAGATCATCATGTTGTAGGAGGTGCGTTGCAAATCAGCCGCCATTTCATTGGCGATGGCGGGCAACGTGTTGCGAATGACTTCGAGCGTGACCGGATCAATCATGGCTGCCTCACTGCGCCAGTGTGATGATGAGTTCGCCCGTGGGGGCGACCTCGCAGCGATCATCGGGGAATACGACCGTCGTCGATCCATATTCCTGGATCAGGGCTGGCCCGATGAGAACCTCGCCCGCTTGCAGGGAAGCGCGATCACGCACCACGCAATCCACCGCAGGGCCGCTCGCCATGCTCACCATGGCGCGACGCGGCGCGCTGATCTCAGAGCCGGGCGTCGGCATCCCGGGCTTGGGCCGAGGCGCGCGCGCCACCAGGCGCACATTGATCATCTCCACGGGCTCGTGATCCGCATTGTGCTCATAACGCGCCTTGTGAAGCGCATCGAAGGCCGAACGGATGGACACCCGGTCGCCATTGGCGATCTGCTCAGGAGACACCGGCACGGACAGATTGAACTCCTGCCCGACATAGCGAAGGTCAAGGAAATACTCGACATTGGTTTGCGACTGTCGCGCCATGCCGCGCAGGCCCGCTTCCAGCTCCGCGATGACAGCCCCGATCTCGGCGAAATCCACCGTATCAATGCGCGCCGGGAAGGTGCGCACGGCATCATGGCGCTCGTCAGCCAGCAACATGCCCAACGCCGAGAAATGCGACGGGAACCAGGGGATCACGACTGTGGGAATGCGCAGGTCGCGGGCGATTGCCACCGCATGAAGCGGCCCGGCGCCACCCGACGCAACCAGCGCGAAGTCACGGGGATCATAGCCCTTTTCAACGGAGACCTGCCGCACGGCCAGCGACATCTTGGCGATGGCGATATCCACGATGGCCCGCGCCGCAGCCTGAACATCCATGCCCAGCGGCCCTGCGATGCGCGCCTCGATCCCGGCGAGCGCCCCCGCCCGGTCGAGCTGCATGTCGCCGCCCAGAAAGCCCGCGGGGTCGAGACGGCCCAGAACCACATTGGCGTCGGTGATCGTCGGCTCCACGCCGCCAAGACCATAGCAGATCGGCCCCGGCGCAGAGCCTGCGCTGCGCGGCCCAACCTTGAGCGCGCCGCCATCGTCGATCCATGCGATGGAGCCGCCCCCAGCCCCCACTTCAACGATATCGACCACGGGAATCATCACGGGGTCGCCGCTCTCATAGCCGCCGACATAATAGCCCTCGGCCATGGCCGGCATGCGATCACGCACAAGGCTCGCCTTGGCGGTGGTGCCGCCCATGTCGAAGGAGATGGAATTGGGATAGCCAAGCGCGGCAGCGATTTCCGCGCAGGCGATGATGCCGCCCACTGGCCCGGACTCCATCATCATCACCGGCCGACGCGCCGCCACCTGTGGCGACATGACGCCGCCATTGGACTGCATGATCGACAGCTCTCCCGCAAATCCATGCTTGCGCAACGAGCCATCGAGCGCGCCCACATAACCGCTCACCTTGGGGCCGATATAGGCGTTCACCGCCGTCGTGGAGATGCGCTCATATTCCCGATATTCGCGCATGATCTCATGGGACAGCGAGACATAGACGCCCGGCAGATTGCGACGCAACACCTCGCCCGCCTGCTCTTCGTGGGAGACGTTGGCGTAGGAATGGAGGAAACAAACGGCGACGGAATCATAGCCCTGCCCGGCGATGATCTCCGCCAGCCCCTCGATCTCCGCTTCATCGACAGGCGTCCGCACCACGCCGCCCGCCAGCATGCGCTCATCCACCTCGAAAATCGAGGCGCGCGGCGTCAGGGGCTTTGGCCGTGCGAAGAAAAGGTTATAGGCGTCGGGTCGATTGCCCCGGCCGATGGCGTAGACATCGCGCGTGCCCTTGGTGACCAGCAGCGCGGTGCGCGCCCCCTTGCGCTCGATCAGGGTATTGATGGCCACCGTGGAGCCGTGGATCAACTGCGTGGCGTCGGCGAGCGCCAGACCGCTGTAGTCGATGCAATCAAGGATCCCGTTGACCAGGTTGTCCGGCGTGGTCAGCCGCTTGGCGTGATACAGGCGACCGGCGGCGTCGTTGAACGCCACAAGGTCAGTGAAGGTGCCTCCGATATCGACCGCTACAAAGAGCAACTTCCACCCCATTGGTTCTGATTGAACCTGGATTGTTGCGCGCACTGGAGCTGGTTGACAATGGGTTGGCAGGCTATCAAGGTAATAGCCAACACTCTATCATCAGGGACAGATCGCCATTCTCAGTTCCAGCCTGCGCCGATTGAACGTATTCCGAGTCGTCGTGGACTGCGGCGGCGTGAACGCGGCGGCCGATCACCTTGGGATCGCGCAACCGTCAGTGACTGGCCATCTGCGCGCGCTTGAGGAACAATTGGGCTCAACCCTGTTTCTGCGCAGCCGCGGTCGCCGCAATGTCATAACGCCCACCGGTGAAACCCTTTACAAATACGCCTGCGACGCGCTCTCACGCTCCGCCGAATTGCAGAGCGCAGTCAAACGGTTCGACGCCTCGGCTGCCCAGAGCGCCTCTATCGCGGTGCAAAGGGCGCTGGCCAATTACATGTTGCCGCGGGTGCTCGCCCCATTTTTGCGCGGTAGACCCTCCGCTCGCATGAGCGTCTATGGCGAAACCCAGGAGGCGGCGCTGGACCTGTTCCGCGCCGGAAGCATTGATGCGGCGCTGGTCTTCGCAACGCCTGAAACCGAAGACTACCCCGGGCGGATCATCGGCTCCGAGCCCCTTCAAATCGTCGCATCGCCGAGCCACCCCCTCGCCCATCGCAAGGCTGTTCCGCTGGCGGAACTGGAGCATTTCGATTTCGTAGGGGCCTTGCCGGACTCTCAGTTTTACGCGCTTGTCGAGGCCAAGCTGAAGGCGGGCGGCCTGAAGAAATACCATGTCATCCTCCATATGCAGGACTCGGTGGCGATCAAGAACGCCGCCGTGCACGGCATCGGCCTTGCCTGCACGCTCTCCTGTGTTCTGAAACAGGGGATCGCCGAAGGAAGGCTGGTGGTGATTGAAACAGACCCGGCGCCGCCGCCAGTGCCAGTGAAACTCCTTGTGCGTCCCGACGCCCTTTGCAGCGATTTCCTCGAAGCCTTCGTCCCTTCGCTGGTGGAGGGCTTGCAACCCTGACCATTCGAGCCTGTAGCGTGCATTGTCTGATTGCACCGGCTTGTCAAAAGCGGGCAGTCGAGGCACATTCGGGCTGCAACCGACGTCTTTCCCTTGAACGTCGGGCTAAGGGAGGGTCGCCATGCAGGTCGTTCAGCCGGAAGACGTCGAGCGCAAGCG
>Ga0209829_10002465_pt1 | contig 14049 bp, 13 predicted proteins | sample C_140205_EF_Meta_FD_187311 | JGI IMG/M metagenome (GOLD analysis project Ga0209829, IMG submission 187311) | Freshwater microbial communities from Lake Croche, Canada to study carbon cycling - C_140205_EF_MetaG (SPAdes) (version 2) | ecosystem: Environmental > Aquatic > Freshwater > Lake...
TCGACGCGTGTCGCAAATGGAAGCGTAATGTCAGAGCCCACCACGGCAATTGAGCGCGCGATCGTTTCGCGCGAGAGGTTCTGGATCGGCTCGGTGCAGAGGATGACCTCGCCGGAGGTTGCTGCGACCGTGCCGCTCAGTGCGCGCATCAACGTAGTCTTGCCAGCGCCGTTCGGGCCAACGATGGCCACGCGCTCCCCTGGCCCAATGCTGAGCGAAACACCCTGCAAGATGGTGGTGCCACCAAGGTCGACGCGCAGGTCGTGTGCGCCAAGCAGTTCGTATGGTGCGGACTCGTTGTTGTTCGTGTTGGCGCTCATAGGGCGTACCCGGCGCGGGCGCGATGGAGCAGCCAGAGGAGGAACGGTGCGCCGATCAGGGCGGTGATCACGCCAACCGGAACGCCAATCGTGCGCGCGACGGTGTCGGCGAGAAGGAGCAGGAGTGCTCCACCGATCGCCGAAAGCGGCAGCACGGCGCGTGGATCGGAGCCGACCGCGAGGCGGGCGAGGTGCGGCACCACGAGTCCGACGAAGCCTACGAGTCCGGCGAGGGCGACGGCAGAGGCGGTGGCGAGGGTGGCAAGCGCCACGGCGATCCGTCGCTCGCGGCGCACATCAATGCCAAGGTGGGTCGCCGCCTCATCACCAAGCAGGAATGCCGCAAGGGCACGACCGCGTCGGGCGAGCAGCAGCGTGGCAAGCCCGATTGGCACGACGGCAGCGGCAAGGCGTGGCCAGGTGACACCGTCGAGACCACCGAGCAAGAAGCCGAAGATCGCGCGCAGGTTCGCGCCACTCGCGAGCATCACCAGCGAGAGCGCCGCGGCGAGCAGCGAGGCGACGGCGTAGCCGACGAGTAACACACTGGCGATACGCTCCTCACCGCTACCGATACCAGCGATGCGCCAGACCAGCGCTACCGAAGCGAGTGCGCCAACGAATGCCGCGAGTTGCACGCCACCCAGCTCCCAGGCGATCCCGGTGATGGGCAGCAGGAACGCAATCGCTGCACCGAGTGCGGCGCCGCTACTGGTGCCGAGCACGTACGGGTCGGCGAGTGGATTGCGCAGCAGCGACTGAAATGCTGCGCCCGACGTTGCCAGCGCCGCGCCAACGGCGATCGCGGCAAGGATGCGCGGCAGGCGAATCTCCATGACGATCGATGATGATCCAGCGTTGAGGTCGCCGCCAACAGGCAGGCCGAAGAGGCTCTTGCCAATGATTGCGAGCACGTCGAGTGGCGCGATGTTCGCAACGCCGAAGCCGATGGCGCCGATGGCCACCACGAAGAGCGCTGCAATCGTGACGCCGATGCTTCGCTGGGTACGCATGGTTATGGCAGGGTCACCGTTGGGTGGAGCTGCGCCACGATGGCGCGGAACGCCGCCGCGATCCGTGGTCCAGGTGTTGAGACAAGGTCGCCATCAATCGGTCGAAGCGCACCGCTGACTACCGCGGGGATGGTGCCCCAGCCTGGCCGCGCCGCTACCGCCTCGGCCGTTACGCCGTAGGCGGCATCGCCGAGCAGAATCACCGCAGGGGCCGCCGTCACCAGCGCTTCGAGCGAGATCTCGTAGACGCCGTTTGTGCCGCTCGTGATCAGATCCCCCCGTGCGGCACCGATCAGTTCGGCGGCGTAGTCATCCGGGGCAAGGCCGTAGATGGCGCCGGTCGCATCGATCTCGTAGAAGACGCGTACAGGTGGCGCGCTGGCGACCAGCGCCGTGATTGCCGCGATATCTGCTTTGGCGGCGGTGATCGCGTCGGCGGCGGCGACGCTGGCACCCGCCGCATCGCCGATGAGCTGCAGCGTGGTGTACACACCGCTCACGCTCTTTGGATCAAGGGTGACCAGGGTGATGTTGGCAGCCTTGAGTTGCGTGATCGCATCGTCAGGGGTGAAGCCCGATCCACCCACGAACACCAGGTCGGGGTTGAGGGCGATGATCGCTTCGACGTTGGTGCCGTTGTAATCGGCGACCTGTTTTGTTGCGGCGAAGGCGGCGGGGAGGCAGCTGCAGGCGGCAACTCCAACGACGCTTGTGCCGAGGCCCCACTGATCGAGTGACTCAACGCTGGCGGGAGTGAGTGCCACGATGCGCTGCGGCTTCGCGGCAATCGTTACCGACCTTCCGGCATCGTCAACAACGGTCCGCGGATACTGCGCCTCCACGATCGGGGTGGGGCTCACTGGTACCAGTGAGTTGGTGACACTGGCGCATGCGCCAACAAGGAGTGCTGCAAGGAGCAGTAGGGTGAATCGGAAAAACTGGTGCGCGCGAACGAAAGCAGTCATAGCTTCCTCCCTTGCCTCGAGGGCCTAAGCGTTGTTATGCCGCGTGTCCGGCGACCGGACTTATGGGAGTTACTCCCAATAACCGTTGCGGGACAGTGCTGGAATCTCACCAGCTTCGCGTCCACGCGGCGTTGCTGCGGGGACTCTATCACCTGGCATTGGGCTGTGCAGACGCGGCGAATACGCGCGTGGTGCGAGAGTGCGCCTCCGCCCTCGCCCCCGCGTTCACCTTGGAGGGAGCATGGTCGGAGTAGTTCTCCTCGCCGCAGCAATCACCTTCACACCGCCATCGGAAGGCGCAGTGGTCTTCGCCAATCGCACAGCATTCGCCGAAGGGTGTACGGGCACCGTCAACACCCTCCCTGACCGATTCGCGCGGCAGGCGCGCACGGCGTTCGCTGGGCTCGGCTGGGAGGTTGGTGGGGCCGTTGGGCCGACCTTTACGCGCCGGGCCGTAGTGGCCGGGGCGGCCTCCGCCGCCTTCTACGTGCATAGCCACGGCGATCTCTATTGGGAGACAAAGGCCGAGAGTCGCGTCGGGGGCTTTCGCGCCGATGCCGGGCTCTGCCTCGGCGCGCCGATCATCTACCCCTCAGAGATCGCAGCGATGCGACGTGGCGCACCGCCTGCATCGCTCGTGTACATCTCGAGCTGTCATAACGGCGAACGCGCCTCGCGACTTCCCGCCGCATTCGGCATCGCCCAGCGCAAGGTTCAGGGTCTCAATGAGCCCGATTCCTTCTATGTCGGCTACGTCGGCATTGCATGGCAGGGCGTCGCGCTTCGTTTCGAGCGTGCCTTCTGGCGCGGACTTCTCGATGGTGTACCAGCCGGTGCAGCGTTTGATCGCGCACTCCTCGTTGCCTACGACCCAGAGCACCTGGTCCCCGAGTGGTGGGGAGGCTACGGCCACATGCCACACGCGCAAACGACCGACCTCCCCGATCTCGGAGCGCAACGGTATGTGTAAGGTTCGCTGGTCGTTGGCTCTCTTGGTTGGGCTCGTGGCTGCGTGCAGCGCACCAGGAGCAGCAATCGCACCGAGCGACACTCCGCAGTTGATACGCGCTGGCCTGAACTTTCGGCCCATCGCGACCGTGGCCACGACACTCGTTGAGCCACTTGAGTTACGCGGTTTAGTGGCCACGCCAATCAGCGTGGTGCGCAGCGACGCTGGTGAGCAGCGCATCCGTCAGCTACTCGTCGGCGCGGGGGGTATTGAGGCGTTGCGTGTTGAGAGTGCGCTCGACGGATCGCTTCGCCTGATCGCAAAGAGTGGTGTGCCCTTTGAGGGTGGTGGGCTCACTCCAAGCGTTGCCGCTGCGCGCGCGCTCCGTCACCTGCTGCGGGTAGGGCTCGAGATCCCGGCTGGCGGTCCATCGGTGCGCGCGGCCGCCGGGCGCACGCTCGTCACCTGGACCCGGCAGGTTCGCGGTGTACCGGTACCCAGCGACGGGACACGCGTGGTGCTCAACGGTGCTGGCGCGCTCGTTGGCATCTCGATTGAGGAGTCACCCCTCGCCGCCCCGCCGGCGCGCATCGTTCCGGGCGAAGGGGCGGTGCGTGCCGCAACAGGCTTGCTGCCGAGTGGCACCTCAGTCGATGAGAGTCCCGTGCTGGCCTGGGTAGCCCCGACAGAGGAGGGCGATGAGTTGACCCTTGGGCGTGTGCTGCGCCGCCTCGCCTGGTGTGTGCGCGGCGAGTTTCGTGACGGGACCGAGTTTGAGATGCAGCTGGACGCTGGAAGCCTGGCGCTACTCGGGTGGGATGGAGCGCCGTAGGGCGGGCTTAGCCGCGGGCGAGTCGCTCACCGATCACCAGCAGTTCGTCGCGGAGCTCTGCAGAGGTCGCTTCGGCGTAGACCCGGACGAGCGGCTCGGTGCCGCTAAAACGGACGAGCAGCCAGCTGCCGTCGGTCGTGAAGAACTTCACGCCGTCCTTGGTGGTGAGTGGCACGGCGCGCACCGAGTGGCTACCGATGTTGCTTGGTGGGTTGCCGACGAGTTCGGTCGCGAGTCGCTCCTTCACCGCTGGGTAGGCGGCTCGGTCGATATGCACGTCAACGCGCAGGTAGTACGAGGCGCCCGCGATGGAGGCAACGTGCTCCATGACCGAGCTCATCGTTGGGCGCCCGAGCGCGCGCTCGCGGATCAGCAGGTCAAGAAGCAGCAGGTCGGCGAAGATGCCGTCGCGCTCGGGGAGGTGCATCTTGAAGCCGTAGCCGCCCGACTCCTCACCGCCCATCGAGGCACCCGTCTCGATCATCTTTGGGCCAACGTACTTAAAGCCGACCGGCGTCTCATGCACCGTGACGTTGTAGCGTTCGCCGAGGCGTTCCCCCATGGAACTCTCGTTGACCGTCTTCACGATTGGGCTCAGATCCTTCTTGTGTTCGAGCATGTAGTACGCCAGTAGCCCGAACACTTGGAGTTGATGCAAAAAGATGCCACGCTCATCCACGGCACCAGCGCGATCGGCATCGCCGTCGAGCAGCATCCCCATGTCGTAGCCGCCGCCCGCCATGCGCGCGAGCACCGGGTCAATGTGTGGTCGAATCGGCTCGGGATTCACGCCGCCAAACCACGGATTGCGCTCGCTGCGCATCTCATCGACCACGATGTTGCCGCCCGCAAGGAGTCGCCCGATCCAACCTGCGCCTGCGCCGTAGACCGGGTCGACCATGATGCGCATCTTCTGGGCAGCGATCGACTTCAGGTCAAGGTTGCGTTCAACGAATTTCTTGTAGCCCGGGTACGGGTCGTAGCGCTCAACCAGACCGGCCGCTTCGGCGTCGGCGAATGGCCGGCCAACGAGTTCGGGTCCTCGGGTGCTCGCCACATGCGCCTCGATGCGCTTCAGTAAGTCTGGCCCGGCGGCGGCGCCAGTTGGTGATTTCACCTTGAAGCCGTTATCCATCCAGGGGTTATGGCTGGCGGTGATCACCACGCCCATCGCCGCGCTGCGCATCACCACCTCGTATGAGGCCATTTGGGTTGGCACATCGGTGCGCGAGTAGGCCACCGGAATGCCGTGGGCGAGGAGGATCTCGGCGGCGGCGATCGCAAACTCTTCGGAGCCGAAGCGGCGGTCGTAGGCGATCACGACGCTCTTGGTAGTCGCTCCATCCTCCTCCACCACACGTGCGACACCCTCAGCGAGTCGGCGAACGTTCTCGAAGGTGTACTCGTCACCAATCTTGGCCCGCCAACCGTCGGTGCCGAAGAGAATCTTCGTTGGCTCACCGACGCCCATCGCTACTCCCTCTCAGATGCGGCGCGCAGTTCGCTGCCGCTCATCTGTTCCAGATTCAACGCCGCCGCACCATTCGGCTGCAGGGCGATCACCCCATGCTCGTTGCTCATCACAATGGTACGCCCCCGTGGGGCCTCCATGCGGATCTCTTCAATTGCTGTGCGTGGCAGTAGATGCGCACGTAACTCACCCCACGAGCCGATGTCGCTCCAGCCGCAGTCCAGTGGAAGGGTTCGCACCAACCCGGCCGCGGCCGCGGGCTCCATCACGAACGTGTCAATTGGCCCAGCTGGCACCGTGCTGTACTCGCCGATCCCGTTGATCAGCGTGGGTGCAAAGCGCTGCAGTGCCCCGCGGGCACTGTCGCGTCGCCAGGCGAAGGTTCCCGCATTCCATCGCGCGCCCGCGGCGATCAGTCGCTCCGCCTCGTCGCGTTGCGGCTTCTCGGTAAACCGTGAGACGCGCTCGCCGTCGGCGACGATGTAACCGAATCCTGTCTCAGGTCGAGTCGGCACCACACCGAGCGTGTAGAGTGCACCCGCTTCGCCGCTAGCGTGTTCGGCTGCGGCGGCAAGTGCGGTGCGCCAAGCGCTGGCATCGTGCACCGCATGGTCGGCGGGGATCACCAACATCACCGCGTCATCTGGTCGACCGATGGTTGCCACCGCGAGAGCGACCGCCGCCCCGGTGTTGCGGCTAACCGGCTCGGCAAGGATGTGGTCGGCGGCGATTTGGGGCGCGCATTCGCGGACCAGGTGCACCTGGCTCGCCGCGACCACGATGTAGGTGTCTGTGATGGGGACGAGTGGCGCGAGTCGCTCCAGGGTCACTGCGAGAGGGCTGCGCCCGTGCAAGAGCGGCAAGAACGGCTTCGGCCGATTGGGGCTACTGAGGGGCCAGAGGCGGGTTCCGCCGCCGCCGGCGAGAACGACCGCATAGGGTCGACTATTCATCTGCGGCATCGTAGCGTGCAGGCGCGTGGGTGAACGGGCTCGCGCGCGGTTCGTGCTCAGCGCCCGAAGAGGCGCCTGAGCATGCGTGGCACCGAGATGCTGCTCCGGCGGATCACGAGCCGCTCCTCAAATTCGGCCTTCACGCTGTACCCGAGTGAGGTGTAAACGGCGATAGCGGCAGCGTTCTCGCGCTGCACGTTCAGCACCACCTCGTCACAGAAGGCGAAAAGGGCGTCGGTCACCGCCGAGGTGTTCGCATGCGCGTAGCCGTTGCCGCGCGCCCCCGACGCCGTCAGCACGTTCCCCACGACGGCGATGCGCTCGCGTCGACCGACCACATGGGTGCCGGCGGCCGCAACCAACTTGCCGTTGCGATGAATGCCGCGATAGACCCCCTCAGCAACCGCGAGTGGCGGGAGCCAGGCGGCAAAGCCCAGCTGGTAGAGGTGATTCAGCGCTGGCGCATCAGATGGGATCAGCGGCACCACGAGTGCGGCGGCGGGTCCGGTGTACGGCAGGAACTCGGCGCGCGTGAGGCCCATACGCAGCATGGGATTGATCTTCTCCGTCTCGTAGGTCAGATCAAGGATGCGGTCGCCTCCAACAGGGGTAGGCACCCAGGCGGCACGCGGACGAATCCCGTGCTGCAGGATCGTGGCGATCCCCTCTGGTTCGCCATACAGATGGAGCGGCTGCGGTGCCCATCCCGAGTACTCCATGCCGAGTGCAATGGGGGTTGCCCCGCGCCGAGCGACAAAGCAGCGCGTTCGCGGAAACTCACCGTCATCGAGATCGGCAAGGGCGTGTGCGGTGATCCAGCGGTCACCAGTGATGAGCGATCGCACCAGCTCACGATCACGCGTCGCCGAAACCTCGATCGGCATCGCGCTCATCAGTCGATCAGCGTGATGCCGTCAAGTGAGAGAAGCTCAACACGCGGTGTTGCAACCTGCACGCTGCTCGTCACGCCACGCGCGGCGAATGGCGCACCGCGTTGCGCCGCCGCGTTGTTCACGGCGTCAACACGCTTCGCCAGTTCGGCGCCGGTGAGATCGGTCGCTGTGGATCCGGCAACCAGATAGACAGGGACGCCCGAGAAAAGTGCAGCAGCCGCAAGGCCGACACAACCCGCCGGTACAACGGCGAATCCCGCTCGGCTCACCGCATCACTGCCAAGGACTAGTGCGCCGATGGGGCCGTCGGCACTCGCGATCTCGCTAGCGAGTTGACCATCTTCGAGGAGTCGCGGGGTGAAGCCAGCGCGCACCGCGTCAGCCGCGTCAATCGCGCCGAGCCGAGTTGCCCCGCGCACGTCAACGGTGGGACCAGCACCAATCGTGATGGTGCGCGCGCCAAGGTGGCGCAGCGCTTCATGAAGTGGCGCGAGATCGCCCCACGCGGTGGCGCCGAGGCCAGGCCCGCTGGCGATCGTGGTGCCGCGCGCAAGGCCTGCCCGTTTGAGCGCTGCGGCGATGCGATTGCCATATGCGGCGCGCTGGCCGAGCTGCGCTGCCGCACGGGTGGCGATGGCGACGTCGAGTCCCTCACCTGCCAACGCAACCGGGAGGAGTGCGTCGAGTTCGGCGTGGAGAGAGCCCGCAAGTGGAGCGGCATTACGAAGTGCAGCGGCGGCGGCGTGCAGACGTGCAATGCGACCGCCTGCAGACCCAACACTCGCCAGGGCGAGGGCAAAGGCGGCGGACAGCCCTCGGATTGGACCGGGGGCAATGGCATCGACGGCCAGGAGTGCGGCGATGCTACTTGCGCTCGTGGCCCGGCGCTCGGCGATCACCGCTGGGAGGGCGCGGACGTCGAGCACGATCACCGCTCCGGCTTCATCACGAATGGGCGAGGCGAAGGCGGGCTCTGCCGCCGATGCATCCGCTTTGGTCAGGCCCGCATCGCCCGGCATATCGAGGTGCGCCTCGGCGGCGCGGCGACGCGTTGGCTCTGCACCAGTCTCGCGCGCGGGCCCTTGCAGGTCGGCGCTGAGCGCCTCGGCCTGACCGCGCAGCGCGCCAAGTGCACCGAAGAGTGAGCCGGCGGTGGCCGCACCGTCGTTGGCGATGCTGCGAAGGAAGGTTCGACGATCGCTTGCGGGGCGCTTCGCCATGCGGCGACTAGAAGGCGATGATCGCCGAGACGATGCCGTCTGGGAGTCGCTTGCGACCACCAAGGACGGGGAGCTCTGCCAAGAAGCTGATGCCAACGACCGTCGCGCCGAGCTGCTCAACGAGTTTCACGGTGCCAGCGACGGTGCCGCCCGTCGCAAGAACGTCGTCGACGATCACCACGCGCGCACCCTTATCGAGCGCGTCGCGATGGATCTCCAACACGTTCTTGCCGTACTCCAAGTCGTACTCCACCGAGATGGTCTCGGCGGGAAGCTTGCCGAGCTTGCGCACCGGCACAAAACCAACGCCAAGGGTTGCGGCAATCGGCGCGCCAAAGATGAAGCCACGCGATTCGATGCCGATGATCACGTCGGGCTTCAGCCCGCGGATCGGCGCCGTCATCGCCTCGAGGGCGGCGGCGAAGGCCTCACCATCCTGCAGGAGGGTGGTGATATCACGAAAGACGATCCCCTTCTTCGGAAAGTCGGGGATCGTTCGAATCTTCGAAGAGAGCTGTTCTGGGGTCACGGCGGGAGTTTACGCGAGCGGCGCGCCCGCCGTGTTCGTCGCCTCCCAGCGGCGCACCTCAGCCACGATCCCCTGCACCAGCCGTGCGGCAAGGCGCCACGCCTCCCCGCCTGCCACCCGCTCCCTACTGCGGATCTGACTGCCGCTCATGCTGAGCTCCGGGATGGGGTTTGTCACCAGGGCGCGCGCGGCGAGGCCAGGCTGCAGTTCGCCGAGCCGCACGATCAGGCGACCCTCCTCGATGAGGAGTGAGGCAAGCCCCGCCTCGCTAGCACCGGCGCGAAGTCGTGCGACCTCGAGGAGTCGTTCCGCCTCTGCCGGAGGTGCACCGAATCGGTCGCGCAGCTCTTCGCCGATCGCGTTGATCGTGGCCTCGGCATCGGCGATGCCGAGGCGGCGATAGAGATCAAGTCGTTGACCCTCGTCGGCCACATACGTATCGGCAAGGTGCGCTGACACGGGAAGGTCAATGAGTGTCGCCGTGCGACGTCGCGCCGGATCGCGACCCTCGCGACTCGCTCGCCGAATCTCCACCGCATCAGCAAGCAACTGCGAATAGAGATCGAAGCCAACCGCCGCAATGTGACCAGACTGCTCGCCGCCGAGCAGGTCGCCCGCACCGCGAATCTCCAGATCCGCGAGTGCCAACTGAAAGCCAGCGCCCAGGTGCGACGCGTCAAAGATTGCCTTGAGGCGCTTGCGCGCATCATCGGTCAGCGCCTCTTCGCGCCGGTAGAGCAGATAGCACCAGGCGCGCCGACTGCTGCGGCCAACGCGGCCTCGCAGCTGATAGAGCTGGGCAAGTCCGAGGCGATCTGCCCAATCGATGATGATGGTGTTGGCATTCGGAATGTCGAGGCCCGATTCGATGATGGTGGTACAGACCAAGATCTGCGCCTCACCGCGCACGAATTCGCCCATGACGCGCTCCAGTGCGCGCTCCTCCATCTGCCCGTGCCCCACCACTACGCGGGCATCGGGAACGAGTCGGCGAATCTGCTCCGCCGCCGCCTCAATCGACTCGACGCGGTTATGCACGTAGTACGACTGGCCGCCGCGCTCCAGCTCGCGCAGCAGTGCATCGCGCACCAGCTCGAGACTCGCCTCGGTCACACGCGTTGCCACAGGGTGGCGATCTTCTGGAGGGGTCTCAATCGTGGAGAGGTCGCGAATTCCCGAGAGGGCGAGGTTCAACGTGCGTGGGATCGGCGTAGCGGTAAGCGTCATCACATCAAGTTCGGCGCGGAGCGACTTCATACGCTCCTTAGCGGCGACGCCGAAGCGATGCTCCTCATCCACCACGAGCAAGCCGAGGTGCTTGAAGGCCACATCTTTGGAAAGCAGCCGATGGGTGGCAACGACCAGGTCGACCTCACCCGTGGCGAGCTTGGCGACGATCTCGGCCTGTCGCGCCGCCGAAACGCTGCGCGAGAGGAGTTCGAGCTTGAACGGATACGCCGCGAGGCGGCGACGGAAGGTCTCGATGTGCTGCAGGGCGAGCACGGTGGTCGGCACCAGCACAGCAACTTGTCGCCCAGCCTCAAGCACGGCAAAGGCGGCGCGCAACGCCACCTCCGTCTTGCCGTAGCCAACGTCGCCCACAATCACGCGGTCCATCGGGCGCGGCCGACTCAGGTCACCCTTCGTCGCCTCAATCGCGGTGAGTTGATCAGGCGTCTCGCGATACGGGAAGGCCGCCTCAAACTCGGCGAGCCACGGACTTCCTGGCGTGATCGCCGGGCGATGCGCCAACTCACGTGCCGCGTAGATGCGCAGCAGTTCGTCGGCAAGATCGTCGGCCGCCTTCTTGGCGCGCTCCTTTGCGCGGCGCCACTCGCCCCCACCGAGTCGACTGAGCTGCGGATGCTCCGAGCCGGTGTAGCGCGCAATGCGCGCCAACTGCTCGACTGGAGTGAACACGGTGTCGGTACCGCCGTAGGCGATCTCAAGGTAGTCGCGCTGATCGCCGTCACCGCCGCGGCGAAGCATGCCCACGAAACGACCAACGCCGTGATCCACATGCACCAAGTAGTCGCCCGGGGTGAGTCGCTCCGCCGCCTCGCGCGTGATGCCGCGACGATGCACCGCCGGTCGACGAACACGCGTCGCACCGAAGAGCTCGCGGTCGGTAATCACCGTCAACCCATCGACGCCACCCTGGAATCCGCCGTCGAGGCCGCCGGTCAAGATCGTCAGCGAGCCAGGCTTTGGGTTGGTGAGCAACCCTTCACGCACCACTGCGCGTTCGCCACCCTCGGTGATCAGTTCGGCAATGCGTGCCGCCTGTTCGGAGACGATCAGCACGCGCGCCTTGTCGCGGCGCCAGGTTTCAAGGCCCTCGGTGAGCGCGCGTGATCGCCCGCTCGGCACCACCGGGTCGTGCCAGCCGAATGAGTCGTCGCCATCGGCGCGCAGCAGCGTCGTCGGGTCGGAGCTCCATGTCAGTGCGAGTCGCTGTCGACCAGTCGCCGCGAGTGCTGCAATGAGTGCGCCGCCCTCTGGGATCGGCGACGGCCAACCTGCGGGCAAGAGGCGCGTGGTGCGCAGCACATCGGCGCGCTCTTCGGTCTGACGAGAAAGTGCATCTGCAGCCTGGCGCAGCTCCCCCGGCTCGTCGAGCACCACCAGCGCGTCGCCGACCTGGTCATACGCTCGCTCGGCGGTGAGGAGCACCGACCAGAGTTCCAGGCCATCGCCGCGCTCGGCCTGGCTGCGCGCCGCGATCCCCGCCTCCCAGCGCGCCAGGTCTTCGGCGAGTCGAGGTGGCAGTTCGGCTTCGCCACCGCCGCGCACGATCCCTTCGGCGGTTGCTCGGGCGGCGGCAATGCGTGCCGCATCAAGCGGGAACTCGCTCGCTGGCAGAAGCTGCACAAGCGGCACCGCCTCGCGGCTGCGCTGGTCGGCAGGGTCGATGCGCCGAATGCTCTCGATCTCATCGCCGAACCACTCAATGCGGAGCGGCGAGGTCTCGCCCGCGGGGAAGAGGTCGACGATGCCGCCGCGTCGTGCAATCTCGCCGCGGCCACCAACAAGCGAGACGGCCTCGTAGCCAAGGGCGAGAGCTCGCGTTGTGACGGCGTCGAGGGTGATGCGATCACCTGCACGCAGGAGCAGGGTTTCGGCACGCAGGTCGGCAAGCGAGATTGTTGGCTGCGCCACCGCGAGCAACGAGGTCACCAGGATGCGTGGGCTCCCCTCGTGCCAGGCGGCGAGCGTAGCAACGCGGCCAGCCGACTCATCGATGACGAGTTCGCCGCGCTCGTACGGCAGCGCACTGCGCGGCTCGAGCAGGACAACGTGCGAAGGGTCGTGGAACCAGGAGCGCAGCGCATCAGCAACGCGCTCGGCGACCTCTGGGTCGCGCGCAACCCAGACGATACGCCGATCTGCGGCGAGCGCTGCCCCGAGCTGCGCCTTTGCGGCATGCGGAACATGGATGAGCGATGCATCGCTCTTCGTTAGTTGTTTGGTAAGGGCCGTGAATGGTGCTGCGGCGCGCAGCGTGTCGAGGAGTGGCGCGAGTGACGGTGTGTGGCGATTCACCCTTCGCGATCGGCCTTGTCGCGACCGAGGATCTTGCGCCAGCCGTGTGACGTCTTACGAATGCCGTCGGCGCCAGCTGGACCATCGATCTCACCTGGCTTCGGCAAATTGGCCGGATCGGCGGCACTGCCAGCCTCAGGCTCAGGGAGCGCCCAGCCGTTGAATGCGGTCGCCGCCTTGTTCAGTCCGCTGCGTGCCCACATCTCAATCGCCTCGCCAGTGGCAACCTCAACCTCTGGGAGGCGCAGTCGCTCGGCGGCGGTGAACTCTCCGAGCACATGCTGATGCGCCGTTCCCGATTGACGTGGGTCGCCAATGCCGACGCGCAGGCGCGGGTACTTGTCGGTGCCGAGTTCGTCGGTAATGGAGGTGAGCCCGTTGTGCCCGCCAGCGCTGCCCCCCTCGCGGAATCGGAGCGTGCCGAATGGCAGGCTGAAATCGTCTACGACCACAAGCAGTGCTGTGAGTGGCACGCGCTCGGCGGCGAGCAGCTTGCGTACCGCGATGCCAGATTCATTCATGAAAGTGTCGGGCTTTGCCATCACGAGGTCGAGGCCCAAGACGCGACCGGCATGCACCATCGCCGCATCACGACGCTTCCCGCCACCGCGCCAGTTCACGCGGTCGGCAAAAGCATCGAGCACGAGCCAGGCGATGTTGTGCCGCGTGTAGCGGTACTTATCGCCAGGGTTACCGAGACCAACAACGAGGCGACGATCCTCACTCATGCGCTCACCCTCATCGCGCGCCGATGGGCGCGCAGGATGCGCTCCTGCTCCGCCCACATTGCCGTGCGACCGGCGGGTGTTCGGTGATCCCAGCCGCACAGATGTAATGCGCCATGCACGGCGAGGAGTCGCAGTTCATCGGCGGGCGCGTGGCTCGTTGCACCATCGGTGCCGCCGTGCCCTTCGCGTGCCTGCGCAATAGCGCGATCAATGCTGATGACAATGTCGCCAAGGGGGAGCGTTTCGCCGGTGACGATCGGGGCGGCAACCTTGTGCGCGGCCTTTCGCGCGGTGCCCAGTCGCGCGGGATACGCGGTCGGTTCCAGGAGCGGGAAACTCAACACGTCGGTGGCACCGCGCTTCTTCATCTGTGACTCGTTGAGTGCAGTGATTTCGCGGTCATCAACAAGGGTGACGACCACCTCGCCACTCTTCGGCGCGCCAGAAACGCGAAGGGCGCGCTCAACGAGGGCACGAAGTTCGGTCGCGGTGACGGTGATGCCACCGCGCCTGCGGCGCACGATGCGCGCGCGCGGCCCGGAGCTGCGGCTCATCCGCGTGCGGCGAGCGCCGCGGTGACCTTCCCCGAGAGGACCTTTCCATCGACACGGCCCTTGGTCTTCGGTCCGAGCC
>Ga0209829_10002466_pt1 | contig 14036 bp, 8 predicted proteins | sample C_140205_EF_Meta_FD_187311 | JGI IMG/M metagenome (GOLD analysis project Ga0209829, IMG submission 187311) | Freshwater microbial communities from Lake Croche, Canada to study carbon cycling - C_140205_EF_MetaG (SPAdes) (version 2) | ecosystem: Environmental > Aquatic > Freshwater > Lake...
ACAGGTATCTCTGCTAAAGAACGCGCTATTAGCGCTGCTCAAATTGCAAATCCCAAAAGCCATCCGAATGATTTTATAAAACCAGGACATTTATTTCCAGTGGTATCAAAGGTAAATGGAGTATTGGCCAGACAAGGCCATACCGAAGCCGCAGTGGATTTGTGTAAGTTAACTGGACATGAACCGGCTGCCATAATTTGTGAAGTAATGGATGAAGAAGGTAATATGATGAGGAGAGAGGGTCTTTTTAAATTTGCTCAAAAATTAGAACTTAAAGTAATTACCATACAGCAGATAATTGATTATCGAAATCAAACAGAAAATCATTTACTTTTTGTATCAAAATCCTCATTGCCCACTTCATTTGGCAATTTTGATATTGAAGTTTTCGAAAATTATTTGACGGGCAAAGAACAGGTATTAATTGCAATGCGCACCAGTCAAAACAAACCTATTGTTAGAATTCATAGCGAATGTTTAACAGGAGATGTTTTTGGAAGTTTAAGATGCGATTGTCAACAACAATTACATAATTCCTTGGCCTTGATTGCTAAAAATGGGCATGGCTATATCGTTTATTTAAGAGGGCATGAAGGAAGAGGAATTGGGATTGGCAATAAAATTGCTGCCTACTCATTACAAGAACAAGGGCATAATACCTATGAAGCCAATGAAAAATTAGGCTTGCCTAAGGATAACAGAAATTATGTTGATGCCATTTGGATGTTAAAAGCTTCTGGTATAAACAATTTTAGTTTAGTGAGCAATAACCCTGCAAAAGTAAAGGCGCTCAAAAAAGCAAATTTTAATTTTGATGTTTTGCAAGTAGCTGTTACGCCTACTGAACAAAATCAACAATACCTTTCAGATAAGATACAATTTGGACACCATACTTTAAAATTTAATTAAAATAGTAGAAAATGATTGCCATTATAAAAGCCCAGTTCAATCCAGAAATCACCGATTTATTAGAAAAGGGTTGTATTGATTATTTGACACAAGTGAAGAGTCCATTTACTTTATTTGAATGTCCTGGCGCGGTGGAAACTGTGGTGTATGCCAATAAATTAATAAGTACAGGAAAGTATAAATCTATCATTGTAATTGGCGCTATCATCAAAGGCGATACGGATCATTATGAATATGTTTGTCAATATGTGACCAATGGTATAAGCCAATTATCTGCATTACATACCACACCAATTATATTTGGGATACTTACCACACAAACCGAAGAATTGGCTTACGAAAGAGCCGCCATTGACAGAATGAACAAAGGAAAAGAATTTGGCGAAACGGCCATTTTTATGATGAAAGCTTTTGAGGGCTTGTAGTTTATTTCTTTTCTTTTTTATAATGTGCTTTTCTAATTTCGTCCTCGTCATCCATATCAGGCCCTTTTTCAACTTTTCGCCAATCTATGTCTCGATTATAACGTTTCATTGCATTGGTTGTATTGAATATTTCTTTGGAAGGAAAAACTAAGCTATAGGGCTTATAATTTGGTTTGTCTGTAAAAAAATCATCCAATAAACTTGCTGTGGCATCATACTGATTTACATAGGGCACATCTAATATATTATAAATCACTTTAAGTATTGAACCAAAATTTGCATGAGTCTTAGACGTGTAATTTCTCTTTACATAAGGGCCTGCCAGCATTAAGATACTTCTATGCGCATCTATATGATCAACTCCACCTTGAGGGTCATCTTCGGTAATAATTACCAACATATTTTTCCAGTAAGGTGTTCTAGATAAGAAATGTAAAATCCTACCTACCGCTAAATCATTGTCTGCTACATAGGATTCATGGTAGGGATATCCAAATTTAGGTCTTGGATCGGCTGTATGATCATTGGGCACTTGCATGGTAATTAGATGAGGTATTTCCTTATGCTTACTTAACCAAAGTTTTGTAAACTCGGATTCAAATTGCTCCATTCTAAATTGATCTGGAATATTACAATTAAAGCCCGCATAATTATGACTCGTATTTTTCCATAATGCTTTTTGCATAGGAACCATTACAGCATGAGCGCCACCTGTAGCCGTATCATTCCACTCTTCTCTATTATGGGCTGTTTCATTGGCTTCTCCAAAATTATAAAAGGATACTTTTTTTCTTTCAAGGGCCTCCCATAAACCACCTCTTTCTGCATAATCTTCTGGATCGATACTGCCTGTAGTGCCAGGGAATCTTCTACCTGAAGCTTTTGAAAATATTTTCGCAGATTTACTTACACTTGAATTGGTTTCTACCCATTCATTGGGTATCACACCCATCATCCAGTGGTGTCCGTGTATGGAGGCATCGCCGTCGCAATAAAAATTATCTGAAAAAGCAAATTCTTGTGCCAATTTTGTATGATTGGGAGTAATATCATATCCTACGGCAGTTTTACTTTGAAAGCCCATTCTTACATGATTTCCAAACCTTGCTATACTAGAATCGCCTCTGCCTGTTTTTAATTGACCTAATACTTCGTCATAAGTTCTATTTTCTTTAGTGATGTAAACAATATATTTTATAGGGCTTTTACGAATGCCTGCTTTGATAGGTAATGGATTTTTTATATCATCCAATTTGGTTATTGTTTTATAGGTATTGTTTAAAGTTCTAGTTGTATAGACTTTTAATTCCTCCAAAGTAGGTACTTGAATTTTTTGGAAAGTACCTAATTGAATGTCTCCAATATAGGTACCTTGATCAGGTTTTTTAAATCCTATTCCTCCATTAGGCCCTGCGCCATAACCTCTACAAGAGATAACGTACATTTCTTTTTCATCGCTACTTAATTTTATTTTTGATGTACCCCAACCACTTGGAATAAATCCAATGGTTTTTCTTTTTTCAAGATCAATTACCGCCACTGCATTAAAGCCTAACAATGCCACATACAATGTTTTTTCATCTTTGGTCATAGTAATACCAAATGGGAGGTATCCTCTATAATGATCTATAGCGTCATTTAATTTGATAGGAATGCTGCCTATTATTTTATGATTTTTATAGTCAATGATTGAAATATTGTCATTGGTGGCATTGGATACATAAGCAAAATTATTTCCAATAGCAATCGAATTTGGACTTGCTCCTCCCACTACTTCAGCGCCTTCGATCATCTCTCCAATTTGATAACCTGTTTTAAATTTATCAACAACTTTGTTTGTATTTAAATCAATGCTAAATACACTCATGGCATCTGGAGATAAAGGGTCACCTACCCCAGGGACAAATCTGCCATTGTAAGTTGTTCCTTGAATAGATTCTTTGGTATTGTTACCATAGGGGTGCCAAGGCAATAATAGTGTATCATAATTTTCTTTGGTGAGGTCTGGTAGCATAGGATAATCGTACATTCCTACATTGGCCACCAAAACGAATTCCTTGTTTGGACTTAAGGCCAAATTAAAAGGTTGACGTCCAGTTTTAATAGATGCTTTTATTTTTTTTGTTGTAAGATCAATTCTTACCAATCTAAAATTACCTCTATCTAAAACCAATAATTCGTTTTCTTTTTCATTGTAAATGATATCGGAAGTAAAGCTGTCATCAAATGCTTCTCCATTAATAGTTCCATTTAATGAAATAGAATCAATTTTTTTATATTGTTTAATATCATAAACAATTACTGCACCCGCATCCCCAGCACTTAAATACACTAAATCATTGTTAGATTCTGCAAAAGTGATTCCCAAAAAAGACCCCTTTTTTAAAATAGTGTCAATTTTTTTATCATAACTAGGAACTCGAACGGCTTTTAAATTATCATTGTTGATAATTGTAATTACACCATCATGCAAGGTCACTGTTTTGGATCCATCTGGCGAAACGGCCATTCCAAAAGGGTCATGTGTAATTTGAATAGTAGAGCCTGCTGGCTTAATATATCTCCCACTTGGCAATACAGTGTGATTATTTTTATCGATGGCAGTATACTCTTGATCACCTGGAACAGATAAGTAATTATAACTTTTTTGTGCAACTAAATAATTGGTTACAAAAATTAATTGGAATAATGTAAATAAGATCTTCATTGAATTAAATTGAATTGTTCCACAAATTAAATATTCAATTGATTTTTCAATGTGAACATATTATTAAGGATTAGCCTATTTGTTACCAAATTGTAAACCAATTATTACTAGAATTTTAAGCTATAAAACTAAAAGTTAAAGCGAACATAATAATTTGTTAACACTAGTGTTTAATTTTTAAAAAATTTATGCTTTTATCTTGTGCCTTCAAAACTGAAAAAATTTATTTATGATTCAAGAAAAAATCAAATTATTAAAATATCTGATGATGCCGCTAGCACTTGTCTGCTTTGCATTTCAGGTACATGCGCAAAATTTGAATGTAAGTGGTAAAGTAATTGATGCTACTACATCAAATGCAATTGAAGGTGCAACTATATCTGTCAAAAGCAGTAAAAGTACCCTATCAACTTCAAACGGTAGTTTTACCATTAGTGCAACTAAAGGAGCCATTATTGCTGTTTCTTATGTTGGCTTTCAAACCTCACAGGTTGTTGTTAATGGCAATGAATTGCTAGTGAAATTAATTCCAGCGGTAGATAAATTAGAAGATGTGGTTGTGACTGGATTAGGTGTTAAAAAAGAAGTAAAAAAATTAGGTTATTCTGTACAAGAAGTTAAGGGTGCCGATTTAGTGAAAGCTAGAGAACCTAATCCAATAAATGGATTAGTAGGTAAAGTAGCTGGTTTAGATGTAGCTATTAACCGTGAAATGTTAGCATCGCCAAACGTTTCTTTACGTGGGTACAATATTTCTTTATATGTGGTTGATGGTATTCCTGTAACATCTGATACTTGGAATTTAAGTCCAGATGACATAGAGTCTTATACAGTTCTAAAAGGTTTAGCTGCAACAGCAATTTATGGTAGCCGTGCACAAAATGGTGCGATATTAATCACTACCAAAAGAGCTAAGAAAAACGATAAGGGGTATACTATTGAATTTAACTCTAGTACACAAGTAGATAAAGGCTTTATTGCCTTACCTAAAACCCAAACCATGTATGGTGGTGGTGAAATTGGACAGTATGGATTCGGTGATGGTAAAGGTGGTGGATTATGGGATGGAGACTATGATGTATGGGGGCCTGCTTTAAATGGCCAACTATTGCCTCAATGGAATAGTCCTATTGATCCTAAGACTGGAGAACGCATACCAACTCCATATTTACCAGTGGGGGTTAAAGATGGTAAAACTAATTTAGAGCGTTTTATTCAAGCTGGGGTTTTGACAACTAATAACTTAAGCTTTTCTTCTGTAACGGACCGTTCTAATGTACGTATGTCATTGAGCAATACCAATCAACAAGGTATTATTCCCAATACAAAATTAAATACGATTAATTTTAATTTGAATGCGAGTTATAATCTATCTAGCAAATTTAAAATTGACGGTAGTTTAAATTACAATCGACAATTTTCTCCAAATACAACCGATGTTTCTTATGGTCCTAATAGTGTAATCTACTCTATGACTATTTGGACCGGTGCAGATTGGAATGTGGATGATATGAAAAGCTATTGGCAACCAGGCAAAGAAGGAGTTCAATCTAAATTTGTCGAATATCAACGTTACCACAACCCATATTTTATGAGTTATGAGTGGTTGCGTGGTCATTACAAAAATGACGTTACTGGAAATATTTCTTTGTCTTATAAGCCTACCAATGATTTTGAAGCTATCTTAAGAACAAATGTCAGTGCCAATAATGTATTAAGAAATGAAAAAATGCCTTATTCGGCGCACCCTTATGGTCGTGAATTAAACCGAGGTGATTATAGAGAAGATGTTCGTTCTTTATTTGATAATAACGTAGAAGCTTTAGCCAAGTATAACCATAAGTTTACCAATGGTATTGTATTTGATGCGATTGGTGGAGTGAATGCACGTAATTTTTCTTATCAGTCTAGTTTTGCCACTACTGATTATTTAAATGTGCCAGGTTTATACTCATTTGCGAATTCATTAAATTCAATTCAAGCATACAATTATCATTCTGATATGCTGGTATTGAGTTCATATTATTCAGCGGGTGTTGAATTTGGTAAGTATTTTACTTTAACTACTACAGGAAGAATAGATAAGAGTTCTACTTTGTTACTTAACAATAATACTTATTTTTATCCTTCTTTTTCTGGAGCATCAGTCATTTCTGATTATGTAAAAATGCCTGAAATTATTAGCTTCTTAAAAGTAAGAGCAAGTTATGCATCAGCTAAGTCGCCTAACACTCAACAATATATTGGTCCAGCGGGTTATCCAGTAGGATACGGAAATCCATATGTAAGTGTTTATGGCGGTCCTTCTTATTCTTTATCAAATCCAGCTTATAATGTTAGCAAGGTATACAATAACTCTGCTGCTGCTGTAGCGCCCTTAAATGCAGTTGATTCAAATATAAAATCTTCACAAGTTACAAGTGTTGAATATGGCTTTGATGTGAAATTTTTGAAAAACAGATTAGGTTTGGCAGCTACTTTCTTTAATAATATCAATGGTCCTGGTATTATAAACTTGCCACTATCTCAAACAACTGGAATTACTGGCTTCACTACCAATGGTATTAAGACTCAAGTAAAAGGTGCTGAATTATCTTTATCTGGATCACCATTAAGATCAGCAAAAGGGTTAAACTGGGATGTTTTGCTTAACTGGTCAACTTTTACAGAAACCTATAAAGAATTACCAAGCAATTATGAAAGTTATTCACTCCACCAAGGGGATAGAGTTGACAACATATATACAGGCGTAACAGCAAAAACTGCTGATGGTCAAGTAATTAATAACAGCGCTGGTTATCCAGTGTATTTACCAAAAGCACAATATGCGGGGCATTCAGATGCAGATTGGAGCTGGTCTATTTATAATAAATTTAATTATAAAGCATTCTCATTTTCTTTCCAATTTGATGGTAAAGTGGGTGGTGTAGTTCAAGATCGTGTAATGAGAAAAGGGATAGAAGGTGGTTCTCATATTTCCACAGTAGAAGGTGCTGTAGGAGAAGCAAGAGCGAAGGAAGCCGCGTATTGGGAAAAAAATCATACATGGGTTGGATATACGCCTACCTATGTAGGAACTGGGGTTCAAATTTCCAATGGACAAGCTATTAAATATGACCCAGTTACAGGGGTGATTTCTAATTTAAGTGCTTTGCAATTTGCAAAAAATGCGAGTCCTATACTATTTGTTCAAGACTATGTAAGTAGTTTCTTTAATGACTTCGAACATACTTCAGTTTCGAAAACTTATGGAAAATTGCGTGAGATAGTTATTACGTATTCATTACCTCAGTCATTGATTGGTAAGAAATCATTTGTTTCTAAAGTGGATATTTCTTTAGTTGGACGTAACTTATTGTATTTCTTCCCAGATCGTTTCAAGGATATGGACATTGACCAATATTCTGGCCGCAATTACAATAGCGGAAATAGTAAGGAATATAATTTACAAACGCCTACTACACGTAGTTATGGAATTAACTTAAACATTGTTTTCTAAAATAAAAAAATAATTGTTTAAAAAATAAATAAAAAAGAATATGAAAATAAATAAATTAATAGCGCTATTTTTTGCAGTCATTGCAATTGCAGCAAGTAGTTGCACAAAAACATTTGAGGATTATACTCAAAACCCAAATCAAGCTACTTCCGTACCAGCTTATCTTTTATTAAGACAAATAGAAAATAATCTTATGGTGTTCCCGGCAGGTGATGAAGATAAATTTGCACAATATACACTATCTACCTATACCTATTATGGTACGAATGAGTATTGGAGTGGTAGTGCGAATTTAGATTACAACACTTTACAAACTATAGCTGCAATGGAAAAAGAATCCGCTAAAGTATCAACTGGGCTTACTCCCTATACAGCGTTAGCAAATTTCTTTAAAGCGTATCTTTATGTGGGAATGAGTTTAAAAGTTGGTGATATTCCTATGTCAGAAGCCTTAAAAGGATTGGCGGCTCCAACTCCAAAATATGATAGCCAAAAACAAGTATTTGTTCAAGCTTTAAAATTATTAGAAGATGCGAATACTCAATTAGGTTCCTTAATTGCAAGTTCAAATACAGCTTTATTAGGTGATTTTTATTTCCAAGAAAAAATATCTGGGGGTGTTGACCCTTTGACTGCCTTAAAAAAGTGGCAAAAAGTAGTTAATACCTACAAATTAAGACTACTAATTAATTTGAGCAAAAAATCGAATGATGCAGATTTGAACATCAAACAAAAGTTTTCAGACGTTTTTGGAAATCCTGCTAAGTATCCTATCATGTCTGATTTATCAGACAATTGGGAATATGTTTATAATGCTACCTATAACTATTATCCAAATAACTCAAGTAACTTTGGTAATGATGCCACCCGTTTGTGTGTAGCATCCACTTGGTTGAATACTTTGAGCAGTTTAAAGGATTTAAGAGCTATGAAAGTGGCTGATCCAGCGCGTGGATTAGGTTTTTCTGATACTTCTTATAAATCTTTTGTAGGTGGTGGTGCAGGAAGTACCATGTCAAATTTGCAGGGAGCTATTGGATTTTACAATATTTCACCTATTGGTCGTAAGCGATATTATGATGGTTTAACTGGAGAAAATACTTTTTTAGTAGGTTATCCAGAAATGTGTTTGAATATTGCAGAAGCCATTAATCGTGGTTGGATTAGTGGATCGGCAGATGATTGGTATAAAAAAGGAGTAAAAGCAATGTTTGCTTTTTATGGTATTGTAGATGGTGATAATACAGTTTCTTTCTTGAAAGGAACAGCTCCTGGGGATTATATAAGCTATAAAATTAATTTTAGTTTTGCTGATTATTTCAATCAAGCTACAGTTAAATATGCTGGTGATAACGCTACAGGTTTAAATCAAATATTAACACAACGTTATTTGTCTTTGGCACGTAATTCTGGTTTAGAAGGTTATTATCAATGGAGAAGAACAGGCGTTCCTGCATTTGATGCGGGCCCTGGTACTGGAAATAGCAATATCATTCCTTTACGTTATCAATATCCATCATCAGAATTATCTACTAATAAAGCAAATTTAACTTCTGCACTTACTTCTCAGTATAGTGGTAAAGATGATATTAATGCTAAAATGTGGATCATTCAATAGAAGTAAATATAAATGGGGGTTTATATTGTTTATAACGAGTAATCGAAAAAGAAAGAGTTCCAAGTATTTGGGACTCTTTCTTGATTATTATAGAATGCAAATATTTTGAAAAAAGAGAAGATAAATAGTGTATTAATTTCTATCTATATAGCCGTAATATGTTTTTTGACGTATGCTTGTGTGTACGCTTTTAGAAAACCATTTACCATTGGATTGTACATGGATGAACCAAAAATAGCTGGACTTGATTATAAAAATATATTAGTTATTGCACAGGTATTGGGGTATACTGTAAGTAAATTTTATGGCATTAAATTTATCTCAGAATTGAACAAAGTCGGAAGAGGCTGGTCTATTTTGATTTTAATTATTTTGTCTTTTATTCCATTGTTATTATTCCCATTATTTAAATCTCCTTGGAATATAGTATTCTTATTTTTCAATGGGCTCCCATTGGGAGTATTATGGGGTTTGATTTTTTCTTTTGTAGAAGGCCGTAAAACATCCGATTTTATTGGGGCTTCTATGGCTGTAAGTTTTATAGTTTCTTCCGGGTTTGTTAAAACTGTTGGAAAATGGCTTCAACTTACATATATGTTGCAAGAAAAGTGGATCCCTTTTTATACGGGGCTTATATTTTTAGTCCCCGTAATTATATTGATATATTTACTAGAAAAAATACCACATCCTACTGCTTTTGAAACGGAAGAAAAATCCTTGAGAGTACCCATGAATAGCAGTGAAAGGAAACATTTTTTTAAGCTATTTTCTTTTGGGTTGATTTCATTTATTTTTATTTATATATTACTTACACTTTTTAGAGATATAAGAGACAATTTCGCTGCAGATATTTGGTTAGAATTAGGTTATGGTAATAGTGCAGCTATTTTTACAACTACTGAAATACCTATTGCATTTTGTGTGCTTATTCTTATTGCAAGTATGATTTATATCAATAATAATAAATTAGCTTTTCAAATAGCGCAAATAATCATTTTGGCAGGTTTTGTAATTTGCGGAATAAGCACTTTACTCTTTTTACAACACATTATATCTGGCTATTTATGGATAGTTTTAGTGGGGCTTGGATTGTATATGGGGTATATACCATTTAATTGTATACTATTTGATCGCATGATTGCGACCTTTAAAATAAAAGGAAATGTAGGTTATTTTATGTACTTAGTAGATTCCTTTGGGTATTTGGCAAGCGTTTTTGTTATTATTTTAAAAAGCTCAATGGGAATTTCAATAAGTTGGACAAATTTTTATAGTAATGGTGTATTAATTTTGTCAATTATTGGCACTTTAGTTAGTATTGCGACACTCTTATATTTTAATAAAAAGTATAAAAAATATACATATGAATAGTCAAAAAGCCATAGTAGTTGGCGCAGGTATTTTGGGACTTGCCACAGCAAGAGCCTTAGCCCAAAAAGGCTATGAAGTTACAGTCATAGAAAAATCTCAATTTTCATTAGGTGCAAGCGTAAGAAATTTTGGAATGCTTTGGCCAGTAGGGCAGCCAGATGGTAAATTATATGATAGGGCAGTTAGAACCAAAGAAATTTGGCTAGAATATTTAGATGCAGCGCATATTCCATACAATGCTTGTGGAAGTTTGCATTTAGCTTATTCTCAAGAAGAAATGACGGTTGTGCAAGAGATTGGCAGCTTTTTCAAAGCCAAAAACAGACCAGTTTCGATCATGGATGCTAAAGCGGTATTGAATAATTATCAAGGGATTAATGGAGAAGGCTTATTGGGGGCGCTTAGAAGTGAAGAGGAGGTTATTATAGATCCAAGAGAAGGCGTCAAAAAATTACCAACTTATTTAACTGAAATGTATAAGGTTAAATTTATTTGGGGTACAGCCATCACGAGTGTTAAAAGCAATGTAGCGTATTCAAATAATTTAAAATTTGAAGCAGATATTATTTGTGTATGCTCTGGCGCTGATTTTGAAACCTTATATCCAGAAATTTTTAAAGCACAGCCAATAATAAAAACAAAACTACAAATGATGCGTTTTAAGCATAAAGATCCAGATTACAGAATTGGAGCTTCTATTTGTGGTGGCTTGTCGTTGCTGCATTATAAAAGTTTTACAGCTTCTTCTTCGCTTACTAAATTAAGAATGAAAATTGAGTCTGAAATTCCAACTTATTTAAAATATGGGATACATGTTATGGTTTCTCAAAATAATGTTGGTGAATTGACTGTTGGAGATTCGCATGAATATGCATTAGATTTTGAGCCCTTTGATAAAATAGAGATAAATAATATGATATTAGATTATCTTAAAAAATTAATTCATATCGATGAATGGGAAATGACACAATCATGGAATGGGATTTACCCCATCATGACAAATGGCGCTGCTGATTTATTTTTGAATCCTGAAAAAGGAGTATATATCTTAAATGGTATTGGGGGCCATGGCATGACCATGTCATTTGGTTTTGCAGAAGAAATGATTAATAACCTTTAATATAATTTTATGTTACATCCAATTACACAACAAATATTAGATCTCTTTGAAAATAATGGTTCTTCCATGTATGGTGGCGAGGAAGTTACTCAATTAGAACATGCTTTACAATGTGCCGAATTAGCAAGAATACATTATGCGACTGATGAATTAGTTACAGCTGCTTTGTTACATGATATTGGACATTTATTACATGATTTACCCGATGATGCAAGTGATAATGGTATTGATGATATGCATGAATTGCTAGGGGAGAAGTATTTGACTCAACACTTTAAATTGGGCGCAGTGGAACCTGTTAAATTACATGTCCAGGCCAAGAGATATTTATGTGCGACGGAGCCAGGGTATTATGAAGCTTTATCGGCACCTTCAAAAATTAGTTTAGAATTCCAAGGGGGTGCAATGGATCTGATTGAAGTAGAAGCATTTGAGAAAAATGAATTTTATAAAGATGCGGTAGCATTAAGAAGATGGGATGATTGGGCAAAAGATCCGAATCTAGTAAGTCCTCCAATCGAATCATTTACTAAAGCAATCGAATCATCTTTAAAATAATTTTATGAAAATAGCAATGGTTGTTTTTGACATGGCTGGAACTACTGTAGATGAAGGTAATGTGGTGTATCATACTTTACATAAGGCAATACAAAAAAAATGTCCTAACGTTACTTTTGAAGAAGTTTTAAAGTGGGGGGCAGGAAAGGAAAAGCTGCAAGCAATTAAAGACACCTTAATGGGAACTAATATGTTTCTAAATGAGGATACTATTCAAGAAGTGTTTAAGGATTTTTTGGTTCTTCTTGATACAGCTTATGAAAATTTGACAGTGGTTCCTACCCATAATACAGAAAGACTATTTAAAGAATTAAGAGACTTAGGTATTAAAGTGGTTTTAAATACAGGCTATAATAAAACCACTGCTACTTCTCTAGTTAAAAAACTAAATTGGGTTGAAGGTGTTAATTTTGATTTACTAGTTACCTCATCGGATGTTAATAACAACCGACCCATGCCAGACATGATATTATATGCCATGGATAAAATGAATATTCAAGATGCAGCATCGGTTATAAAAGTGGGAGATTCGACCATAGATATAGAAGAAGGAAGGAATGCGGGTTGTGTGTATAATATTGCAGTTACTACAGGGGCACATACTAAGATTCAATTATTAGCCGCCAATCCCAATTATATTTTTGATGATATATATGAATTAAAAGCAGTTGTTATAGCTGCCTAAGCCAATCCGATTGTATAGCTTATTAAGGGGGAGTTATTTTCACTTTATTATAAATGCTTGTAAATCAATCTAATATAAATTATAATTCTGTACCTATTACATTGATAATGCTTAGTTTTCATCGCATAATCATTTTTTAGAACATTTAACGGAAGGCCTTACTTTATCGGTTCTATTTTATTTTATCCTTTGTTTTTGTGTGGTTTTTATTGTGGAATATTTTAATTTCATCTTGATAATTCTTATCCAACCTATCTGCTTGTTTATTTAAGGCGCTATCCTATACAAATACCTAACTTTGGCAAGTCGATAATTATAAGCGGTCGAAAAACTAAGTGAAGATGAAAAAAATATTTTTGAATTGTTTTGTATTGTTATTGATGACTTTTTATGCAGAAAAGGCTCAGGCACAAATATATGATTCTGTTATAAACTTATATGAACAGCAATTGCCACTCGAAAAAATGCATATTCATTTCGATAGGACCATGTACAATAAAGGAGAAACCATTTTTTATAAACTTTATGTTTTAGCAGGATTAGAATGGACTACTTTAAGTAAGAACGTTTATGTTAATTGGTATGATGCCAATGGTAATTATATCAAGCAAACAGTTGCCCCTTTATTAAAATCATCTGCCAAGGGAAGTTTTGAAGTGCCGCCCAATTACAAAGGCGACTTTATTCGTTTAAAAGCCTTTACGCGTTGGATGTTGAATGACGATAGTGTATTTATTTACGAAAAAAATATTCCTGTTAATGATGGTTCTATAGCTAAAATAAAAACAATCACTGCCTCCAAAACAAGGGTAGATGTTTTCCCAGAAGGCGGCGTTTTGGTTAATGGTTTAAATAGCAAAGTAGCTTTTAAAGCTACCAATGGCTTTGGGATACCTGTATTTATAAAGGGTTTTTTAGTTAATGATAAAAACAAAGTGTTGGATACTTTAAAAATAGCACATGATGGCATGGGCACTTTTAAATTAAAACCAGTGGCTGGAGAAAAGTATCAACTTAATTGGACAGACGAAAATGCGCAAAAGGGAATTACTCCTATAATGGCTGCCAATAAAGAGGGTGTTATTATGAAGCTTAGTATGGATGTAGAGAAAGCTTATGTTCAAGTAGAACGAACTGCGGAAGT
>Ga0209829_10002470_pt1 | contig 14027 bp, 16 predicted proteins | sample C_140205_EF_Meta_FD_187311 | JGI IMG/M metagenome (GOLD analysis project Ga0209829, IMG submission 187311) | Freshwater microbial communities from Lake Croche, Canada to study carbon cycling - C_140205_EF_MetaG (SPAdes) (version 2) | ecosystem: Environmental > Aquatic > Freshwater > Lake...
GAAAGTTTCATTTGTGTCTATTTTTAAATGATAGCCACATTAAGTTTACTACAGCCTTACGGGGCAGTTCGCTTCATGTTACGGCATGAAAATTATGGACGCAAATGTACAACATAAGCAGTAATTTTGTTTACTTAAGATTCACACCTGAAATTGGGCCATTAGCTGCAAAAGAACTAATTTTGCAAACAATTGTTAGTTTTAGGATTTAATGATTTTAAATTAGTTAAACTATGTTGAGAGCGCGCTGGTGGAAAATACTATCCATTGTTTTATTGTTGTACACATGTACGTATGGCTTTTTAGTAAAAGTTCCCAAACTAGACGACCGTCTTCAAGAATCCATAAGAAATTTTTTCTTTCATGTGCCCATGTGGTTTGGCATGATGATTTTATTATTTGTTTCCTTAGTTTATGCTATTAAGTATTTAAGAAGTGCAAGTCCATTACATGATGTGTACTCTATGGCTTATGCTTCCATAGGATTGTTGTTTGGATTTTTAGGAATAATAACCGGTGCATTTTGGGCCAATTATCAATGGGGAAGTCCTTGGGTAGGAGATCCTAAACAAAATGGCGCCGCCATTGCATTACTAATTTATTTTGCTTATTTCGTTTTAAGAGGAAGCTTGATTGACACTGAAAAAAAAGCAAGACTTTCTGCTGTCTATAATATTTTTTCCTTTTTCATGTTGTTTCCAACACTTTGGATTTTACCGCGTTTAACTGAATCGTTACATCCTGGGGGACAAGGCAGTGATGGCAATCCTGGACTTAATGGGAAAGACATGTCTGCAAGTATGCGTACTGTTTTTTATCCTGCAGTCATAGGTTGGACTTTGTTAGGTGTTTGGATTAGCACTTTACACATTAGAATACAATTGTTAAAATTAAAAAAAGAGGGCCTTTTATAAATCATAAAAATATTTTTATATGTTTCAATTATTACAAACAAAAGCAGTCAATAACAATAGCATCATGGTTCAAGACGGGAAAATTTACCTTGTAATGACTGTTGTTAGCATTATATTAATTGGTCTTTTTATTTATGTTGGAAGCATCGATAAAAAAATTACTCAATTAGAGAAATAATTTTTTAATAGGCACATTAACTCATTTTAAATATCCATACTATGTCAGAAAATAATGATTACAGTTTTTTTCAAAGTGTAGAAAGAAGTTTTGACAAGGCATCTAAGTTTACTAATTGGGAGACAGGTATACTAGAGCAAATTAAAGCCTGCAACAGTATTTATAGCATGCGCTTTCCAGTTAAAATGGATGATGGTCATATTGAAGTGATTGAGGCCTATCGTGTACAACACTCTCAGCATAAATCACCATGTAAAGGGGGGATACGTTTTAGCATGGCAGTGAATCAAGATGAAGTAATGGCATTGGCAGCATTAATGACCTATAAATGTGCTATTGTGAATGTTCCTTTTGGAGGTGCCAAAGGCGGTATCAAAATAAGTCCTAGGAGTTTAAGTAACTATGAATTGGAAAAAATTACTAGACGTTATACTTCTGAATTGGTAAAGAAAAATTTCATCGGACCTGGTATTGATGTGCCTGCTCCTGATTATGGAACCGGGGAAAGAGAAATGGCTTGGATTGTGGATACCTATCAATCATTAAAACCAGGAGAGATAGATGCAGCGGGTTGTGTAACAGGAAAGCCTATTTCTTTAGGCGGTGTAAGAGGAAGAAAAGAAGCAACAGGCTTAGGTGTATTTTTTGGCGTAAGAGAAGTTTGTTTGATGCCAGAGGTAATGGAAAAACAAGGATTAACAGTTGGTATAGAAAATAAAAAAGTGGTGGTACAAGGTTTGGGTAATGTGGGGTATCATTCTGCCAAATTTTTTAGAGAAAATGGGGCAATGGTTGTTGCTATAGCAGAATTTGAAGGCGCAATTTACAATGCGAATGGATTGAATGAAGAAGAAGTTTTCCAACACCGTAAAAAAACAGGTAGCATCTTAAATTTTCCAGGAGCTACCAATTTAAAAAAGAGTGGAGATGCTTTAGAATTAGACTGTGATATTTTAATTCCTGCTGCTTTAGAAAATGTAATTGATAAAAAAAATGCATCCAATATTAAAGCAAAGATAATTGGAGAAGCAGCGAATGGTCCTTTAACACCCGAAGCCGATGATATTTTAGCAGCCAAAGGAGTGCTCGTTATTCCAGATATGTATTTAAATGCGGGTGGGGTAACGGTTTCTTATTTTGAGTGGTTGAAAAATTTAAGTCATGTAAGATATGGTCGATTGGAAAAAAGGTTTACTGAAAATGCCAATATCAATATTTTAAATCAAATTGAAGAATTGACTGGGAAGAAAGTAACTGAATCGGAAAAAGACATTATTGCACATGGTCCAGATGAAATTGATTTAGTACATAGTGGATTGGAAGAAACCATGATCAATGCTACAAGAGAGATTATGGATATTTGGAAAGCCAATCCTGCCATACCGGATATGCGCACTGCAGCTTATGTGTGTGCTATTAATAAAGTAGGAACTTCTTATGCGGAATTAGGTATTTTCCCATAATAAATAAGTAGAAAATATTTTATAAGTAATCGGGGAAATTTTGCAAGGCTTGCAGTTTCCCCGATATTATTTTTGCACCTAATGTTTCATGTCCATTGGTTACAATTAAATACTGTGCAGACAATACCTGTTGGTATTGCAAAATTTGATGCATCGTTGTTTCATTTATTTTCACATTGGCTTCCTTGCATTCAATAATCATCCAAGGCGTATCATTTTGATAAACGACAATGTCAAAACGTTTAGCAAGTTCGCCTAATTTAATTTCTTTCTCAACTGCTATTAAGGAAGCAGGATATTTTATTACTTGAACCAAGTATTGCAATACATTTTGACGCACCCATTCTTCAGGGGTAAGTACGATCCAAGTTTTCCTAAAGGGGTCAAAAATATGATCCTTGCCCGTTATAGGTTTTATTTTAAAAGGGTAGCTTGGATAATTGAGATGTATCATTTAGATTAAAATTCGTATTTTTATATAATACTTATTCCAAAGATAAGTAGGAGAAACCTAAAATTCAATGCTATGAAAACAAAAGAAGAAATCGTAGAGAATTGGTTACCAAGGTATACGGGGGCTAGCTTAGACCAAATGGGCCGTTTTATCCTATTAACCAATTTCAGCAATTACGTAAATATGTTTGCAGAAATGAATAAGGTGGAAGTGATTGGCAAAGACAAGCCAATGCAATGCGCAACTGCCGATGGCATTACCATTATTAACTTTGGAATGGGTAGCCCAGGTGCGGCAACCATCATGGATTTATTAACAGCCATTCAACCAGAAGCTGTTTTATTTTTAGGCAAATGCGGCGGACTGAAAAAAAGAAATAAAATTGGCGACTTAATATTGCCTATTGCAGCCATCAGAGGGGAAGGTACCTCCAATGATTATTTTCCTCCCGAAGTACCTGCTTTACCAGCCTTCGCATTGCAAAAAGCCATCTCCACTACCATACGTGATAACAATGTAGATTATTGGACAGGCACGGTATACACCACTAATAGAAGAGTGTGGGAACATGACGAAAAATTTAAAGAATACTTAACCGATATTAGAGCTTATGCCATTGATATGGAGACAGCTACTATTTTTACCGTTGGCTTTTACAATAAAATTCCTACAGGTGCTTTATTATTAGTGAGTGATTCTCCGATGGTACCAGAGGGGGTGAAAACAGAAGCGAGTGATTCAAAAGTAACCGCTCAATTTGTTGCGATGCATCTTAAAATTGGTATTGAATCTTTAAAGCAACTCATCAACAACGGACAAACCGTTCGTCATCTTCAGTTTTAAGCCGCATCAAAATTTATTGTATCCTATTCTTTCCAAAGAAATGGGAATAGGATATAAGACAGGGCAACGATCATGATATCAAAGCCACACAATAAACCAACCAGTTGAGGCAATCCATTTTGCACTACATCAGCAAAAGCGATATTGGCAATTTTCATCAACAACATCAATTGCGGAATAATTAAAGGGAAGCCTAGTATGGCCATGATGGCCGAAGGCTGTTGAGCCTTGGAAGCAATGGCTGCTAAAAAACTAAATACCAAACTTAAACTAATGCCACCTAAACAACTCATGCCAAAAAACAATAAAGCATGTTGTAAAGGGTTGCCCAATAACAATATAAATAACAATAAACTAAGCCCACTCATCAAACACATGAGTAAGCTGTTGTAAATTAATTTAGAAAAAATAAAATGAACAGGATGCGCAATGGTATAAAAATAAAGCATTCGACCTCGGCCTTCTTGTAAAAAACTTCTTGCTACCGTATTGATACAAATAAATAAAAGGGTTACCCAAAAAAGGCCATTCCATACTTTATCATCGGGCTGTCCCATGGTTAAATAAATAACAAAAGTGGTGGAAGCGATGTACAATAAGATGCCAAAAAAAGTATACTGTTGCCTAAACTCAAGCAAAGCATCTTTTTTTAAAAGGGTATATATGGATTTAATAGATGTCATTATTTACTGGCACATATTCTACAACGGGGTTCGTAATTATTTTTTTCACCCAACACGACCGTGCCTTCTTCATCACTGGTTCTATAGGAGATATTGGCCAAGTGTCCACACTTTACACAGATGGCGTGTAGTTTGGTGATAAAATCGGCAATGGCCAATAATTGTGGCATGGGACCGAAGGGATTGCCTTGATAGTCCATGTCCAATCCTGCAACAATCACCCTTTTGCCTTGCATCATTAAGGTTTCACATACTTTAATAATACCTATATCAAAAAATTGAGCTTCATCAATTCCAATCACGTCTGCATCGTTTACCAAAGCTAAAATTTCATTGGCGTCTTTTACAGGAATAGAAGGTATGGAATTGGCGTCATGACTTACTACTTTATTGACATCAAAACGGGTATCGGTGGCTGGCTTATAGATGGCTACTTTAAGATTGGCAATCTTAGCTCTTTTCAATCTTCTAATCAGTTCTTCTGTTTTACCACTGAACATACTCCCGCCAATAACTTCAATCCAGCCTCTTCTTTCTCCAGTAATATTTTGTTCAATAAACATATAAAATAATTAATAGTAATTTTTGGACTGTGTATCAAATGTAAACAATCCTAAGTTAATAGTTGATGGTCCTTAATAAATTGCATCGTTTTTTTGGTGGCGCCAGCGTGCTCGCTTATAAATTTACTTGCATGTGAACTGGCTTCCATGTAGGAGGGGTCATTGGCTAGGAATGTTTGAACCAGTTCAATGAATTCAGTTGTATTTTTTATTTGAAATCCACCCAAGGCATTTCTTAGCCCGATTGCTTCAATGTATTTTTCGTCGTTGATGCCCCAAATTACGGGTTTCCCAAAAGCAGCAGGCTCTAATACATTGTGCACACCATCTTTTCCTAAACCACCACCCACATAACTTATAAAAGCATATTGGTATAAGTTTCTTAACAAACCTATTTGATCTATGATGATGCTAATAGGGGAAGTAAAGTGTTGATGAGAATTTTGTAATTCTGTGAGCGTGATGGCATTTGGAAAATGGGCCTTGCATTGATCAATAGAAATGGGATCTACATGATGTGGTACTAGGATCCAATTTATTTTTTTTAATTGCAAGGCAGCTTTGGCTAACATTTCATGGTCTTCATTCCATGTGCTCCCTGCTATGATTATTTTGTTGGAGCTTAATTTTTGAATCCATTCAAATTTACTTAACGTGGCGGCCGTTTGAACTACTCTGTCAAACCTGGTATCCCCTGTAATCTCCATACTTATATTTGGCGCGATAGATTTGATTAAGTCATAAGAAGATTGGTCTTGCACCAAAATGCTGCTAAAAAGAGTCAGTATTTTTTTATAAAAGCCTCCATAAAATTGGAAGAAAATTTGGCCTGGTCTAAAAATAGCTGAGACAAGTATGGTTGGAATTTTTTGTTGCTTTGCTTGCTGTAAATAAAAGTACCAAAATTCATATTTAATAAATACAATTAACTTGGGTTGCACTAAGTTCAAAAACCGATTTGCATTTTTGGCGCTATCAAAAGGCAAGTAGGTAATAAAGTCTACGGCAGCATCTTTTTTTCGATGTTCATATCCAGATGGGGAAAAAAAAGTCAGCCAAATTTGATATTGGGGGTAAGTGCTTTTTAAGTTTTCAATGATAGGCAATGCTTGTTCAAATTCTCCATAAGATGCACAATGCATCCAAAGGATAGGTTTTTGGATAGTAGGGGCCAATCGGTTTACCTCATCCCAAACCTCATTTTGCCCTTTTACCCATTGCTTTGCTTTAACATTAAACGGACTAATGCATCGGGCAATCCATGGGTACAACCATAAAAATATTTTGTACAAATACATAGGTCAATTTCTGTAGGGCAAAAATCAATAAAAAATAGCACATAAATTCAATTTGTTTTGAAAGTGCTTATATGGGTCACAAATGGACTGAATTAGCCTTTTTATTGTAAATTTGCCCAAATTTAAAGGATGCGAAAAATACAAATGGTCGATACTAAAAATCAGTATTTGGCCATCCAGTCCGAAGTTGATCAAGCCATCCAGGAAGTATTGGACAGCGCTGCCTATATTAATGGAAAAGCAGTGAAAGATTTTGCTCAAAATTTGTCTACTTATTTAGGGGTGGAATATGTGATCCCTTGCGCCAATGGAACCGATGCTTTACAAATTGCCATGATGGCATTAGGATTGGAACCTGGGGATGAAGTCATCACTCCTTCCTTTACTTATATCGCTACCACCGAAGTAGTTGCTTTATTAAAATTAAAGCCCGTGTTTGTTGATGTGGATCCAATCACTTTTTGCATGGACATCGAAAGTTTACAAAAAGCCATTACCCCAAAAACAAAAGCGATTGTACCGGTGCACCTTTATGGGCAAGCAGCTCCTATGGAACAAATTATGGAAATTGCAAAAGCGCATCATTTATATGTAATAGAGGACAACGCGCAAGCCATTGGTTGCGATTATACTTTTTCAAATGGGGTGACCAAAAAAACGGGTACCATTGGGCATATTGGTGCGACTTCTTTTTATCCTAGTAAAAATTTAGGTGCCTTTGGAGATGGAGGTGCCTTGTTTACCCATGATAAAGTATTGGCCGATAAAATGAACATGATTGCCAATCACGGACAATCTGCAAGGTATTACCATGATGTGGTGGGTTGTAATTCAAGATTAGATTCTATTCAAGCAGCTATATTAAATATTAAATTAAAACATTTAGATAAATACAACGCAGCGAGGCAGCAAGTAGCAAAATATTACGATGCGGCATTTGCACAGTTGGAGGCAATCATCCCTCCTGGAGCGGCCAATTATTCTACCCATGTGTATCATCAATATACCATTCAATTAAAAGGAGTGGATAGAGCCGCATTTATGGCACATTTGACAGGGAAAGAAATTCCTTGCATGATTTATTATCCAGTGCCGGGTCATTTGCAAAAAATGTTTGGGGAACAAAAAAACGCAGATTGGAATTTGCCAGTGACAGATCAATTAACAAGTTGTGTCTGTTCTTTGCCAGTGCACACCGAAATGGATGAAGTGCAATTGTTGTATATTGTGGAGGGTATAAAATCATTTTTTAAATAAAATATATTTAAATGAAAATTACGGTAGTAGGAACTGGGTATGTAGGGTTGGTCACTGGAACTTGTTTTGCTGAAACAGGCAATAAAGTAAGTTGTGTTGATATTGATAAAAACAAAGTAGACAAATTAAGTGCTGGTCAAATCACGATCTATGAGCCTGGCTTAGAGAAAATATTTTTAAGAAATATAAAAGAAGGGCGTTTGACCTTCACTACGCAATTAGAAACTGTTTTAGACGAAGCAGAAATTATATTCTTGGCTTTACCAACGCCTCCTGGTGCCGATGGCAGTGCCGATTTAAAATACATATTGGGCGTAGCCGATCATTTGGGTAAAGTAATGAAAAGCTATAAAGTAATCGTTAATAAAAGTACGGTACCTGTGGGTACGGCAGATAAAGTGAAAGCAGCCATTGCTAAAAATTACAAAGGTGAATTTGATGTAGTAAGCAACCCAGAATTTTTAAGAGAAGGGGTAGCCGTGGATGATTTCATGAAACCAGACAGAGTGGTAGTGGGGACTAAGTCGGATAGAGCCAAAAAACTAATGAGTGATTTGTATGCCCCCTTTGTAAGACAAGGGAATCCGGTGATTTTTATGGATGAGCGTAGTTCAGAATTAACAAAATATGCAGCCAACTCTTTTTTAGCTACTAAGATATCTTTTATGAATGAAATTGCACAATTGTGTGAGCGTATGGGCGCAGATGTGGATATGGTAAGAAGAGGTATTGGAAGTGATGATAGAATTGGGAAGCGTTTTTTATTTCCAGGCATTGGTTATGGGGGATCTTGTTTTCCTAAAGATGTGCAAGCATTAATCATGTCATCGGATGAAGTGAAGTATGATTTTGAAATATTAAAAGCGGTTGAAAAAGTAAATACCCATCAAAAATTGCATTTGGTAGAAAAGGTAAAAGGGTATTATAAAGGAAATTTAAAAGGAAAACAAATAGCATTGTGGGGTTTGGCTTTCAAACCCAATACTGATGATATTAGAGAAGCACCAGCTTTAAGTATTATAGAGGCATTGACTCAATTAGGTGCAACCATTACGGCCTATGATCCTGAAGCCATGCCCAATGTAAAAGCGCAAATAGGAGATAAGATCAAATATGCTACCAATCAATATGAAGCATTGATGGGGGCTGATTTTTTAATTATTGCGACGGAGTGGAGTGAGTTTAGAACCCCCGATTTTGAAAGAATGGAAAAAGAGATAAAGAATAAAATCATATTTGATGGTAGAAATCTTTTTGAAGTAGCTAAGATGAAAGAATTAGGATATCATTATGAAAGTATTGGAAGAGCAAGTTCCTAGGATGCCCATAAAAAAAACAAGATGAGTCAAAAAAGAATATTAATTACAGGCGCAGCAGGATTTTTAGGATCGCATTTATGTGATCGCTTTATCAATGAAGGGTATTATGTGTTGGCCATGGATAATTTAATTACAGGAGATATTAACAACATTGCACATTTAAGAAGCAATACTAGTTTTGAATTTATACATCACGATGTAACAAAGTTTATAGAATTAGAAGGTAAGCTTGATTATATATTACATTTTGCTTCTCCAGCGAGTCCGATTGATTATTTAAAGATTCCCATTCAAACTTTAAAAGTGGGTGCCATGGGAACGCACAATTTATTGGGATTGGCCAAGGCAAAGGGCGCAAGAATATTGGTAGCAAGTACCAGTGAAGTGTATGGAGATCCTTTGGTGCATCCACAAACTGAAGAATATTGGGGCAATGTAAATCCAGTGGGGCCAAGAGGTGTGTACGACGAAGCAAAGCGTTATATGGAATCGATTACCATGGCTTACCATACTTTTCATCAGGTGGAAACGAGAATCATAAGAATATTCAATACCTATGGTCCAAGGATGCGCTTGAACGATGGCCGTGCTTTGCCAGCCTTTATTGGTCAAGCATTAAGAGGGGAAGACATGACGGTATTTGGAGATGGCTCACAAACCAGAAGCTTTTGTTATGTAGATGATTTAGTAGAAGGGATTTATAGATTGTTGTTGAGTGATTATGCACAACCAGTGAATATTGGGAATCCGAATGAAATTAGTTTGAAAGATTTTGCAGAAGAAGTATTGAAGCTCACGGGTTCGACAGTAAAAATAATTTACAAGCCACTTCCTATTGATGATCCTAAGCAAAGACAACCTGATATTACCAAAGCAAGAACCATTTTGGGTTGGGAGCCCAAAGTAGACAGAGCAGCAGGTTTAAAAAAGACCTATGATTACTTTAAAGCCTTACCTGCAAGCGAGTGGACAAAATTGCCCAAAGAGTTTGTATCAAAATAATTCATTTTCAGAAACCATCTTACCATCAGATCCATGGCGATAAAAAAAATTTTAGTAACAGGAGCCAATGGTCAATTGGGATGGGAACTAAGTCAATTGGCTAGTGCATATCCTACGTTTAATTTTATTTTCCTTGATCGAACTGGATTAGATCTTGCACAGCCTGCTACATTTGAAAAAGTAATCAATGACATGGCTCCTGATGCCATTATTAATACTGCAGCTTATACAGCAGTAGACAAAGCAGAGCATGAAAAAGAATTGGCGCACACAGTGAATGCCTTGGCAGTGGGAGCTTTGGCAAGCATTTCAAAACAAAAAGGAATTAAATTTATTACCTATTCAACGGATTATGTTTTTAATGGAGTTTCCACAACGCCCTTTTTACCTCATACGCCATTGCAAGCCATAAATAGTTATGGTAGTTCTAAAGCAGCAGGTGAAAAAATGGCTCAAGCAAATAATGAGGCAAGTATAATCATAAGAACTTCTTGGGTATTTAGTAGTCACGGAAATAATTTTGTAAAGACGATGATACGCTTGATGAAAGAAAAAACTTCATTAAAAATAGTAGGAGACCAACATGGGCGGCCTACTTATGCGCGAGACTTAGCTTTAACTACTATAAAAATGATAGAAGCTATAAATGCAGGGAAAGCTATTCAAGGCATTTATCATTATGCCAATACAGGGGAGACTACTTGGTACAAATTTGCAGAAAAAATAAAAGTATTGGCTGGTCTTTCTTGTGCATTGGAAGCAATTACCACCAATGAATTTCCTACGCCTGCTCCTAGGCCTGCTTATGCTGTTTTAGATACACAAAAAATAGAAAACGAATTGTCAATCACTATTCCCCATTGGGAAACTTCTTTAAAAGAGTGCATTCAAAAATTGAGTTAATTGTTTATGAACAAAGCATCCCTATTAAAAGAATTGAGTGAATCTACCTACGTGATGATTAAACCTTCACCACTGCATGGGATTGGGGTTTTTGCCATTAGAGATATCCCCAAAGGGACAAAAAATATTTTTTCTCAAGGCGTGGGAGAATGGATCAAAGTAAGCAAACAAGAAGTTGATGAGCTGCCACAGCATTCAAAAGAATTAATCGAAAATCATTGTTTGTTTGATGAGGACCATTATTTTATTCCAGATTATGGATTTAAGTTGGTGGATATGGTGATCTATTTAAATCATTCTGAAACACCCAATGTGCTTTCTTTAAACGAAGGAGAGCAATTTGAAGCGATAAGAGATATTGCCTGCGGAGAAGAATTATTGGTGGATTACGGCACCATCGTTGATTGCGAGGAATAGCCCATGCTGACGGGAGTCATTTTCTTTCTTCATTTTCCTAACAATAATCATATTTTACGGTATGCAATTTTTCTAGCTTTATGAAAACATAAAGTCATGAAAAATAAAGTACTTATTGCAGTTGATTTAAGTGAATCTTCTGTAGAAGTAATCAGCAAAGGAATTGCATTTGCTATTAGAATGGATGCTGCTGTATTGATTACTTCAATTGTTCCTATTTATGTAGATTATTTACAATCTCAAATGGCGCTAGTCCCAACCCAATGGGATATCATTTATACAGATCAAAAAGAAGCGGCAGTAAAAGAATTATTGCAGATCAAAGAAAAAAATCCTGGTGTGGTCATTGATATTTTAGTAGAAATTGGGAATCCAAAGTATGATGTAATTGAGCAAGCCATTAACCAGGAGGCGAATTATATAGTGGTGGGTACCCACGGTCGAACTGGTTGGTCGCATGCCCTCATTGGAAGTACTGCCGAATACATTATTAGGCACAGTGCCATACCGGTCTTAGTGATTCCAATGAAAAAGGCAAAATAGCGCTTTGGGGTTCAACAAAATCTAAAAATTTCATCAAGTTTTGACGTAAATTTTCTTTGTATTGGTTTAAATTCAATAAATTGTAATGTATAAGTAGTACCATTTATTTTAAACCAAATATTATGAAAAGACGAAATCTCATTAAAAGTCTATCCATTCTTCCTTTCGCTGCTGCAGCGCCTTCTCAATTATTTAGTAAGCCAAAAGCAAGCATCAGTAATTTAGCAGCAGGCGAAAATATTTTTAGATCTCTTGGAGTAGAACCTTTAATCAATTGTAGAGGAACCTTCACCATTATTGGAGGATCTATTGAACGCCCCGAAGTACGAGCTGCCATGGAAGCAGCTGCGCATAATTTTGTGCAATACGATGAATTGGCAGATGCAGTTCATGCAAAAATTGCTGAAATTACCAAAGCAGATTGGGCATTGGTATCTGCTGGTTGTGCTGCTGGTATGAAACATGTAACAGCGGCTTGCGTAACAGGAGGAAATCCTGAAAAGTTAATTGCGATTCCTAATTTAACAGGTTTTGAAAAAACAGAAGTGATCATTCCAAAAGGATCAAGAAATGTATACGATCATTCTATCCGTAATATTGGAGTTACTATTATTGACGTGAATACACCCGAAGAATTGGTTAAAGCAGTGAATAAAAAAACGGCCATGATTTATATGATGGCAGATGATCCTTCCAAAAATGATGCACCTTTGTCTTTGGTAAATATTATAAGACTTACTAAAGCACAAAATATTCCTATTCTTGTGGATGCCGCAGCAGAGGTATTAACCATTCCCAATATTCATTTGGAAAGAGGGGCTCATATGGTGGCATACAGTGGGGGAAAAGCCATCTGTGGGCCACAATGTGCTGGATTTGTTATTGGTCAAAAAGATATCTTAATGTCTGCTTGGCAATCAAGTGCACCACACCATGGACCTTGTCGTGACAATAAAGTTGGACGTGAGGAAATGTTGGGTATGTTGGCTGCTGTTGAAGCATGGACAACAAGAGATCATAAAAAAGAGTGGCAAACTTGGTTGTCATGGTTGGATTTAATTTCTAAAAAAGTAACTTCTATTCCTGGTATTACTACTAAAGTGAATGAACCCACTGAATATTCAAATCGCTCTCCTGTATTAAGAATCACTTGGGATCCAAGTAAATTTAACATCACAGGAGAAGAAGTAGCTGAAGAATTTGGTAGAAAGAAACCTCGTATTGCTGTTGGTGGAATGTCTAGAGACAATCAAACTGGTATTTCTATTACTACTGGTCAAATGCAAGCCGGGGAGGCAGAAGTGGTGGCAGAAAGAATTTATTCTTTTATGTCTCAAACAAGAGCTGCTAAAAATAATGACATGCAAGCGGCTTCTGTTAATCTTACGGGCAATTGGAAGTTTGACATTCAATTTTTTAGTAGCAAGTCGGTGCATCACATTAGTTTAAGTCAAGATGGTAATTGGTTAAATGGCAGTCACAAAGGAGAATTTTCTACTCGTGAATGTTCAGGAACCATCGATGGCAATCAAATTAAATTAAGAAGTCAAGAGCGTCAAGCTGCTGATAATATTACTTTTATTTTTTCAGGAACAGTGGTTGGAGATACCATGTCAGGTAATATTCATATGGGTGAGTATCGTACAGCTACTTTTACAGCCACCAGGTTGGAAAGTAAAAAAACGCACCAAAAAATATTAGTACCACAAGGACCACCATTGTCAACTTAATATTAGTGGAGATGGACCGACCTTTGGTCGGTCATCCTTAAAGAGGGAAAATCCTAAACAGGATGGACCTCCCTTTGGTCGGTCATCCTGAAAAAGGGAAAATCCTAAACAGGATGGACCTCCCTTCGGTCGGTCATCCTGAAAAAGGGAAAATCCCAACATAAAATAAAGAAGCGACAACAGCAGTTCCTTGAACTGCTGTTGTTTTTTTATACCCTCGATCGCAAATTGCTGCGCAATTTTTTTAAAACTCAGTCTTGTCAAATATCGAGCAAGCTCGTATTTGCCTATCCTTTGTTTTACGCTCGTTTCACTCGCTGCTTCTCGGGCATAAAAAAACCACAACTTACGTTGTGGCTTCTTTTTTCTTTGGTTGCCCGACCTGGATTCGAACCAAGACAAACTGCACCAAAAACAGTCGTACTACCATTATACTATCAGGCAATCCTATGCCATTCTT
>Ga0209829_10002471_pt1 | contig 14027 bp, 10 predicted proteins | sample C_140205_EF_Meta_FD_187311 | JGI IMG/M metagenome (GOLD analysis project Ga0209829, IMG submission 187311) | Freshwater microbial communities from Lake Croche, Canada to study carbon cycling - C_140205_EF_MetaG (SPAdes) (version 2) | ecosystem: Environmental > Aquatic > Freshwater > Lake...
TTTATGTTCAAAATAAAGTATAGGATTCGGATCGGCTAATGCAGCAATTAATAAACCTTTTGCATCAATGGGGTTAGAAGGGTAAACCACTTTTAATCCGGGCACATGTGTAAACCAAGCCTCATTACTTTGAGAATGAAAAGGACCAGCACCCACGCCCGCACCTGTTGGCATACGAATTACCACATCTGCATTCTGTCCCCACCTGTAATTTATTTTTGCTAAATTATTTACAATTTGATTAAAGCCCACCGTTACAAAATCGGCAAACTGCATTTCCATCACCGATTTAATGCCTTCTAAACTTAAACCCAAGGCAGCACCCACGATGGCACTTTCACAAATGGGTGTATTGCGTATACGTTGTTTTCCAAACTGTTGTACAAAACCTTCTGTGATTTTAAAAGCACCACCATACTCAGCAATGTCTTGCCCCATTAAAATTAATTCAGGATACAAAACCATCGATTGCCTCAAAGCTTCACTGATGGCTTCTATAAATCTTTTCTTGGTTAAAATAGGATGGTTCAATTGATCCAAATAAGGAATGGTATTGGGTACCATGGGTGCAAATACATCTGTAAGTTCTTCATCCACATTGGGTGTAAAAGAGGAAGACTCCATGGCCAACTGTAAATCATGCTCAATGCTTTGCTTGAGTTCATTTCTAATTGTAGCCACTTCCATTTCGGTAAATACTTTTTCACTCACCAAATACTGCTCGTAATTTTTTAATGGATCTTTTCTTGACCATTTTTCCATTAATTCTTTGGGTACATATTTTACGCCACTGGCTTCCTCATGTCCACGCATTCTAAAAGTGGTACATTCAATTAAATAAGGTTTTTGATTGTTGATGCAATAATCTCTCACCCCCTTGATGGTTTCATATACTTCTAAAATATTATTGCCATCAATGCGCACGCCCTCCATACCATAACCCTTGGCGCGGTCTACTAAATTTTCGCAGTGATATTGTTCATTAGTAGGTGTACTTAAACCATAGCCATTGTTTTCAATGATAAAAATAACGGGCAAGCCCCATACTGCTGCTACATTTAAAGCTTCATGAAAATCACCTTCGCTGGTGCCTCCTTCTCCAGTAAATGCAAGTGTGGCTTTTAGTTGGCCTCTTTGTTGATAGGCTAATGCAACACCATCTGCGATGGCCAATTGTGGACCTAAATGTGAGATCATCCCACAAATATGATGTGCTTTAGATCCAAAATGAAAACTGCGCTCACGTGCTTTGCTGTAACTGTCTCTATCCCCCTGCCATTGTTTGAATAAATCTACCAAGGGCATTTTACGCGAAGTAAAAACGCCTAAATTTCTGTGCAGTGGCATGATCCATTCATTGGATTCCATCGCAAGGGTAGCCCCCACCGCTATGGCTTCCTGTCCTATCCCACTAAACCATTTGCTAATTTTTCCTTGACGAAGTAATAGCAGCATTTTTTCTTCTATCATTCTAGGCAAAAGCAAAGAACGATAAAAAAAGATAAGCTGCTCATTTGATAATTTACCCCGCTTAAACTCCATTTTATTTTTATTTAAAGGGATAAATGCACCGTTTAATTTCTAGAATTTAATTTACTCAGTAATCTTAAGATTTCCATATACAGCCAAACCAAGGTGACTAATAAACCAAAAGCACCATACCATTCCATGTACTTTGGCGCGCCCATTTCAGCCGCTTTTTCAATAGAATCAAAATCCAACAATAAATTCATAGCAGCAATACCTACAATAAATAAACTAATGCCAATGCTGAGTGGAGAACTATCAAAGGCAAAGCCCATGTTCACATGAAACAAGCCAAGTATCCAAACAATTAAATAAAACAAACCAATGCCCATGGTGGCAGACATGATAATGGAACGCAAACGATTGGTTACATTGATGATTCTAAAATTATATAAAAGAAACATTGACAAGGCAACGCCCAAGGTTAAACCTACCGCATGTAAAACAATATTGGGATAAGATTTTTGGAACATGGCATTAAAAAATGCACTGATGCCCCCAATAAATAAACCTTCTAAAATTCCGTAAGCAGGTGCAATGTAGCCAGCCCAATTGGGTTTAAACATCATCAAGAGTGCAATCACAAAACCACCAATAGCACCCACTAACATCAATGTGGTGGCAGTACTTGTATTGCCTTCGGCATATAAATTCCAAACATACATGGCAGCAGCCATCACCATCAATAATAAAAATCCAAATTTATTGATGGTACCACGAACACTCATCACCCCAAATGAATCTGCCGTGCTGTTTAAGCTTTTGTCAAATATTTTTTCTGTAAGTGTGGGGTTGCTTGATTTAAAAATGGCCATAAAAAAGTATTTTAATTTCTACTATAAAAATACAAAATACTTTGAAAACCGCCCCTAAAAAAAGGTTAATTCATGGAATGCTTCAATCCTGGATATTGGGTCAATTTTTCAAAATGATAATGCGAATTTCGTTGTAACAATGCAAGCATTTTATCTAATTTAATAGAATCTACAGAAGCCCTAAACATGTGATCGTGCATTAAGATAACGAGGTGATTTCTGGTCACCGTTTGATTCAATTTGAATAGGCTATCCACCAATGCTACTATGACTTCTGGGCTTTGTATGGGTCTTCCTTTTTTATTGAATCTCCATTCCATGTCCCAACCTATGATATTGTATCCAGCACTGTCCAAGATATGAACCAAGGGCTTCACCAATCCACTTGCTCTTTTTATGTTCTTAAGGCTCCATGCATTATTGCCAGGCAATCTTAGAATATTGTTTTTGGGTTGGAGCAATTCTTTACTATGCATAAAATCGTCAAATGCAGCTTGCGGTTGATGATAAAAGGGCTTGTACTTTCCATAAGCATGAGAAAAACTATGGTTGCAAATGACAAAAAGGCTGTCTTTTTCTAGGATTTCTTGGTACAATTTTTGGCCCTCTTTGTTTCTAGATTGATGCAAGCCCACTTCAAAAAAACTGGCTGCAGCCTTATGATTGGAACAGACTGCCATGACATTGGCAGTGCCCAATATGGGTCCATCGTCAAAGCTTAAATAAATGTGTTTGAGTAGGCTATCTTCCACCAATTTATGCTGACTATAAATAGTAAGGTTAGAAGGGGCCGATACCTCCTTGTTTCCCACCATGGGTAGGAATTGAACTAAAAAATGACTCAATAAATATAAAATGGAGCTATAGGCCATAAAACCAGTAGGTTAGAGGCCCAAAGTTAGACAAGAAAACTATAAAAAAAATTATAAAAAGTTAAGGTTTTAGCCCCATGGCTTTGTACCTTCGTGCTCCAATAAAAAGCAATATGCAAAAAGAAGTTGTTTTACAAGACGTCGTCATCAAATTTGCTGGTGATAGTGGTGATGGAATGCAGTTGACAGGTCAACAGTTTACCAATAATACCGCTTTATTAGGTATTGATTTAGCTACCTTCCCAGATTTCCCTGCAGAGATTAGAGCCCCATTAGGAACCCTACCTGGAGTGAGTGGTTTTCAAATTCATTTTAGTTCCAATAGAGTATACACACCTGGTGATGTTTGTGATGTATTAGTGGCCATGAATGCTGCTGCTTTAAAAGTGAATTTAAAAAGTTTAAAGAAAGGCGGTAAAATTATTGCCAACCTAGAAGGGTTCGATACAAAAAATTTACGTTTGGCTGCCTATGCTGATGGAATCAATCCATTGGAAGATGGTAGTTTGGATGGTTATGATTTAACTAAAGTAGATGTGACCAAATTAACACGTGAAGCCTTGAAAGCCTATACCGAACTAGGCAATAAGGAAAGAGATCGTGCAAAAAACATGTTTGTGCTGGGTATGATTTACTGGTTGTACAATAGAGACTTAGATACCACGATAGAATATTTAAAAGACAAATTCAAAAAGAAAGAATCTATTTTAAATAGCAATATAGATGTTTTAAAAGCAGGTTATTTTTACGGAGAAACCGCAGAACTTTTTACTTCTAGATACAAAGTAGAAAAATCTAAAATGGATGCTGGTACCTACAGAAGTATCATGGGTAACCAAGCTTTATCCATGGGTTTAATTGCAGGGTCTCAAAAAAGTGGGCTTCCTATTTTTTTAGGTACTTACCCAATTACACCAGCTACAGATATTTTACATGAATTAAGTAAGTATAAAAATTTTGGTGTAAAAACTTTCCAAGCAGAAGATGAGATTGCAGGTATTAGTGCGGCCATTGGTGCCAGCTACGGTGGTTCCATAGGTATGACTTCTACTTCAGGACCTGGTATGGCTTTGAAAACTGAAGCCATGGGATTGGCCATGATGTTAGAGATTCCATTAGTTATTATTAATATACAAAGAGGGGGTCCATCTACAGGTTTGCCTACCAAAACTGAGCAAAGCGATTTAATGCAAGCTTATTATGGCCGTAACGGAGAAGCACCTATTCCAATTATTGCCGCTGCTACCCCAAGCGATTGTTTTTACATGGCATTTGAAGCAATTCGCATAGCCATCCAACATATGACTCCAGTTATTTTATTAAGTGATGGATATATTGCCAATGGTGCTGAACCTTGGAAATTCCCAACTGCAAGTAGCTTACCAGCGATTGAAGTGAAATTTAAAAAAGGATTGGATGAAGGGGAAGAAAAATTCCTTCCTTATAAACGCGACGAAAAAGGTGCAAGACCTTGGGCCATTCCTGGTACCCCTGGTTTAGAACATAGAATTGGCGGATTGGAAAAACAAGCAGAAACTGGAAACGTAAGTTATGATTCTGAAAACCATGAATTCATGGTCAAAGCCAGAGAAGCTAAAGTAGAGAAAATTGCAGACTATATTCCTTTACAAACTATTGACACAGGTGCTGAAAAAGGAAAAGTATTAATCTTGGGATGGGGATCTACTTATGGAACCATTAAGAGTGCTGCCTTGCATTTACAAAGCCAAGGCAAGGCCGTGAGCCATGCGCATATTAAGTACATGCGTCCTTTTCCTAAAAATTTAGGCGATATTTTAAAGAATTTTGAAACAGTGGTGATTCCAGAAATCAACAATGGACAATTAATAAAAATCATTCGCGATAAATATTTTGTGGACGCTAAAGGTTACAATAAAATTATGGGTGTGCCCATTACCAAACAAGAATTGGTGACTGCAGTGGAGCAGTATTTATAAAATATTTTTTGGCTGACTAAAATAATTTTAAAGCGTCTCTATTTTTAGAGGCGCTTTTTTGATGCCCTCTTTACAAAAAGCAATCAAACCACAATTTGTACATTTAGGACCTCTGGCCAGACAAGTATATCGGCCATGCAAGATGAGCCAATGATGGGCGGTATGGACCAAGGCTTTAGGGATATGTTTGATCAATTCTTTTTCTACGGCCAAGGGTGTGGTCGCTGTCATCGGCACCAACCCAATTCTTCTGCTCACTCTAAATACATGGGTATCCACCGCCATATTAGGTTGCTTGTCTACCACACTGGTAATGACATTGGCGGTTTTACGTCCCACACCAGGTAGGGTAATTAATTCATCAACTGTTAAAGGCACTTCCCCATTAAAATTTTGTAACAACAAATGGCTCATGCCAATTAAATGCTTGGCTTTGTTATTGGGATAAGAAATACTTTTAATGATTCCGAATAAATCTTCGAAACTGGCCTTGGCCATTTTTTGAGGAGTGGGGTATTTTTGAAAAATATGGGGTGTTGTTAAATTAACTCGCTTATCGGTGCACTGGGCAGATAAAATTACAGCGACTAGTAATTCAAAAGGATTTTGATACAACAATTCAGTTTCGGCAATGGGGACATGTGTTTGAAAATAGTCAAGCACCCATTGATAGCGTTCTTTCTTTGTCATTTTTTTTCAGCGCTTGTATTACTGTCTTCAAACAAATACACTTCTTCCCCATCCCGCTTTAATAAATAACGTTCTCTTGCAAATTTTTCAATGGCCGCTGGATTATTTTGTAAATTTTCAAGCTGCTTTTTGGTATTTGAAATTTCGTCCTGATAATATTTTTTGGCAGACTCTAATTTATTCAACTCCACCGCCCTTTCCCTTTGTTGGAAAAAATCACGTTGATCAAAAAAGATCATCCAAATCGCAAAACCCAAGGCCACTAAAAAATAGCGATTGGTAATGACTGGTAATATTTTTTTAATTAGGCCCATAAGTTAGAGGTAAGTAAAATTAACATAGTTCTCATGATCTATCAAAAAAAAGAGGAGCCCACATGAGCTCCTCTACTTATTTTTAAAAGCTGGTAGCTTTTACTTGTTACCAAACTTTAACTTGCCCTTAGTTGGAAATACCCCTGTCTCACCCAATTGCTCTTCGATACGAATCAATTGATTGTACTTAGCCATACGATCGGTACGAGAAGCAGAACCAGTTTTGATTTGACCGCAATTTAAAGCTACTGCTAAATCTGCAATGGTAGTATCTTCCGTCTCACCACTTCTATGTGACATAATAGTATTGTAGCCATTGTGTTGCGCCAAAGTAACTGCGTTAATGGTTTCAGTTAAGGTACCAATTTGGTTTACTTTTACCAATAAACCATTGGCAATTTTTTTATCAATGCCAGTCTGAATTCTTGTTACATTGGTTACAAATAAATCATCTCCTACTAATTGACAACGGTCACCAACTGTTTCAGTAAGGTTTTTCCATCCTGACCAATCGTCTTCTGCCATCCCATCTTCAATAGATACAATAGGATATTGCTTCACCCATTTTTCCCAATATTTCACCAATTGATCGCTGCTCATTTCTTTACCAGAACTTTTATGGAAAACATATTTTTTCTTTTTAGCATCCCACAATTCACTATTGGCTGCATCCATGGCAATCGCAATTTGAGCACCAGTTTTGAACCCTGCTGCATGAATAGATTCTAGTACTGTTTCAATGGCTTCTTCGTTGCTTTGAATATTAGGCGCAAATCCACCTTCATCCCCTACATTGGTGCTGAATCCTCTTTTCTTTAATACACCTTTTAAGCAATGGAATATTTCAACACCCCAACGCAACCCTTCACTGAAACTAGGAGCGCCCACGGGCATGATCATAAATTCTTGGAAATCAATTTTGTTATCGGCGTGTGCACCACCGTTTAAAATATTCATCATTGGCATCGGCAATGTTCTTGCATTAGTGCCGCCAATGTATCTGTACAAGGGAAGGTTGGCTTCTTCAGCAGCTGCTTTGGCAACCGCCATACTTACGGCTAAAATTGCATTGGCGCCTAATTTACCTTTGTTGGCAGTGCCATCTAAATCTATCATAGTTTGATCAATCTCCGCTTGTGCAGTAATATCAAAACCAGTAATAGATTTTGCGATTAAATCGTTTACATTTTTTACAGCTTTCAATACTCCTTTACCTACATATTTTTTCTTGTCATTGTCTCTTAACTCCACTGCTTCATGGATACCTGTACTTGCGCCACTTGGTACAGCTGCACGACCCAAGGCGCCTTCGTCTGTTAATACATCTACTTCAACAGTAGGATTCCCACGGCTGTCTAAAATTTGTCTAGCACGTACTTCAATAATGTAACTCATTTGTTTATTTTTTTAGTCTATAATGTCTGTTTCAAAAGGAGACCGCAATTTACACCCTTTTTTTTAATGGGTAAGCAATTTGAATATTTCTTCTAAACTTGTATTGTGTTTTTCTAACAAAGCCCCAATAGGCTCATCTGCAACCAGTTTCCCCTGATGCAATACTAACACTCGATCACAAATGGCAGTCACTTCTTGTAAGATATGAGTGGAGAATAAAATAAGCGCATCCTTGCTTAAAGTTTGGATCAAGGCCCTTATTTCAATGAGCTGATTGGGGTCCAAGCCAGTGGTAGGTTCGTCCAATAAAACCAATTTGGGTTGATGAATAATGGCAGCAGCAATACCTAATCTTTGTTTGTACCCCTTGGACAAGCTGCCAATTTTTTTATGTTGCATCAATCCCAATCCTGTCTGTTCAATGACATGCGTAATTCTTTGATAGGCATTTTGCAAACCATGCACCGTAGTTAAAAATTCTAAATATTCTTTGACATACAAATGCTCGTACAATGCATTGGATTCTGGCAAGTATCCAATCATTTTTTTTGCTTCGATCGCATCTTGATGCATAGGAATACCATTGATTTCAATCTTCCCTTGGTCCGGGGCTAAAAAACCAGCAATCATTTTAAGGGTGGTGCTTTTACCTGCACCATTGGGTCCTAAAAAACCAACTACTTCTCCCTGTTTCAAATGAAAGGAAATTGCATCTACGGCCAATTGAGCGCCATAACTTTTTGACAATTGATCAACTACTAATGACATGGCTCAAAAGTACTTAGATAATGTGAATCTGAGCGCAAAGCAATGCTAGAATTATACTTCTTCAGAAGAGGCCGGTAAGTGATCGTACTCTCCTTTGGATGCGTAAGTACCGAAAATATAAAAACCAATACAGATGGGTGTGAAAACCAATAATATAATTACCCATTGTAAAATCACATTTGATTTGACTGCAGCTGCAGCATGGCTAATTTTTTCGTTGGCTTGATATAAAAGAAATAAAATAAGTATGGGCGCCATCAACATCCATACATAGCCAGCTAATTTTTTAATTGTATTCATATCATCATTTTTATTTTTAACAAGAATAAACAGTAAGCCTTCAGGCAACTAGTCCATCACATTTTTATCGATCTTATTGGTTAAATAAATTAGGCCAATCACCAAGCTTACCGCTGCAACGCCAATGGGGTACCATAATCCAGCCAATGGATCTCCCTTTGGATTGGCAGCAGTTTTGGTAAACTCTACAATCAAAGTACCTAAGAAAGGAACCAAGCCTCCAAAGACCCCATTGCCAATATGATATGGTAGTGACATGGAAGTATACCTAATTTTAGTTGGGAACATTTCTACTAAGAAGGCAGCAATTGGACCATACACCATGGTCACATAAACAATTTGAATAAAGACCAACCAAATCATTTGCCAATACCCTTCATGGCCTAAAGTTTTTTCCACCACTACATTTGGTTTGGCTGATTTAGCAAGGTAAATATTGGGATTCAATGAATCAATCGCCAGCAGTGGATTGTAGGCCCCTTTTAATTGGAAAGTATCTGTTTTAATGTATTTAAAAATAGCACCATCCGTATACGCTGTATCAAAACTTTGTGTTAAATAAATTTTAGTTTCATCCTTGCTGTCCACCTTTACTTTAGCGGGAGCAGTAACTGTTTTAGCTAAATCAATTTTATCAATTCTATTTGGTGTATTAGAGATATTTAAAAAACTTTGGTAGATGGGTCGGTAAGTAAATACCGCCAATAACATCCCCAAGAGCATGATCCATTTTCTGCCTACTTTATCACTCAACCATCCAAACAAAACAAAACATGGGGTAGCCATTAAAATAGCCACCAACATGATATTTCTTGATTGTATAAAATCAATTTTACAAACAGTTTCAATAAAACTTTGTGCATAAAACTGACCCGTATACCAAACCACCCCTTGTCCCATTACTGCGCCAAACAAGGCTAATAAAACCATTTTAAAATTTCCTTTTTGCCCAAAACTTTCTTTCAAAGGATTGGCAGAGGTTTTTCCTTCTGTTTTTAATTTAGTAAACATAGGCGATTCACTCATGCGCATTCTTATCAATATAGATACACCCACTAATACTATCGAAATCCAAAATGGATACCTCCAACCACCCCATTCTGCACTAAATTTTTCTACGCCTTGATTGGATCTTACCAAGATGATAATACCTAAGGCCAAAAACAATCCAAGCGTGGCCGTAGTTTGAATCCAGCTGGTCCAAAAACCTCTTTGTCCAGCAGGGGCATGTTCTGCTACATAAGTGGCTGCCCCACCATATTCTCCTCCCAAGGCCAAACCTTGCAATAAACGAAGTATCAATACCAAAATAGGTGCTGCCCATCCAATAGTAGCATAACCCGGTACCAGTCCAATGGCGAAAGTGGAACCACCCATGATGATTAATGTCAGTAAAAAAGTATGCTTACGGCCTATCAAGTCACCCAAACGTCCAAATACCAAGGCCCCAAAGGGTCGTACAATAAAGCCAGCAGCAAAAATGGCCAAAGTACTTAAAAGCGCTGCTGTGCCTGCATTTGCAGGGAAAAATTGTTTTGAAATAATGGTGGCCAACATTCCAAAAATGTAAAAATCATACCACTCAATTAAGGTACCTACCGAAGAAGCACCAATTACAAAAGCAATATTACTTTGTTTGTTTTCTTGGCTCATAGTTTATTTGTTTGCAAGTGAGTATTCAAGTTAAATATTTAAACTGAAAAATGTAAATTTGGTAATCATTATTTATTCAATCAACGATTATGAGCTATCCCTATCAAATTAAAACCTTAGCAGCGTATCACGAAGCTTATAAAAATAGCATTGACCATCCAGAAAAGTTTTGGGGGGAAATAGCAGAAAATTTTACTTGGAGAAAAAAATGGAACAAGGTATTAGAATGGAATTTTACCGAACCCAAAATTGAATGGTTCAAAGGTGGCAAATTAAATATTACGGAAAATTGTATCGATAGGCACTTGGCAAAAAATGGAGACAAGCCTGCCATTATTTGGGAACCTAATGATCCATCAGAACATCATCGTATTATTACTTACAAGCAATTACATTTAAAAGTAGCACAGTTTGCGCAAGTACTTATTAATAATGGTGTTCAAAAAGGGGATCGTGTTTGTATTTATATGGGCATGATTCCAGAACTAGCCATTGCCGTATTAGCTTGTGCGCGCATTGGTGCCATTCATAGTGTTATTTTTGGCGGCTTCTCTGCACAAAGCATTGCAGATAGATTAGACGATGCCAAAGCCACTTATATCATTACCTGTGATGGTGCTTTTAGAGGTGCTAAAGCGATTCCATTGAAGTCTGTGATTGATGATGCGCTCATTGGTAATAAAACCATAAAAAATGTAATTGTTTGTACGAGAACTAGAACCGCTGTGTCTATGTTAAAAGGCCGTGATCTTTGGTGGGAAGACGAAATCAAAAAAGTAGAATCACAAGGCATAACTTCAGTAGAGGCAGTAGAAATGGATGCAGAAGATCCGTTATTTATATTATATACTTCTGGTTCAACAGGCAAACCCAAGGGCGTGGTGCATAGTGTTGCTGGTTATATGGTGTATACCAATTATACTTTTGTGAATGTTTTTCAATATCAACCCAATGATTTATTTTTCTGTACCGCAGATATTGGTTGGATTACTGGACATAGTTATATCGTGTATGCACCTTTAAGTGCTGGAGGTACTTCTTTAATGTTTGAAGGTATTCCTACTTTCCCCGATGCAGGAAGATTTTGGGATATCATTGATAAATTCAAAGTCAATATTTTATATACTGCCCCAACCGCCATTAGATCTTTAATGAGTTATGGACTAGGCCCGGTAGAAGGGCATGATTTAAGTAGTTTAAAAGTATTAGGTACCGTAGGTGAACCCATTAATGAAGAAGCATGGCATTGGTATGATGAAAATATTGGAAAGAAAAAATGTCCCATTGTAGATACTTGGTGGCAAACAGAAACAGGTGGTATTATGATTTCAAACATGGCAGGTATTACAGAAGGCAAACCAGGATGGGCTACCTATCCGATGCCAGGTGTGCAAACTATTTTAGTAGATGACAAAGGAGCAGAAATAACTACCATGGAAGATGGTTTGTACCGTGGTAATTTATGCATCACCCAACCTTGGCCTGCCACCATTCGAACCACTTATGGCGATCATGAAAGGTGCAGAACCAATTATTTTGCTACTTATCCAAATTTATATTTTACAGGTGATGGCGCTTTAAAAAACGAATTGGGACAAATTAGAATTACAGGAAGAGTGGACGATGTATTGAATGTTAGTGGACATAGAATTGGTACCGCCGAAGTGGAGAATGCTATTAATATGCATGCAGGTGTGGTGGAAAGTGCGGTGGTGGGTTATCCACATGATGTAAAAGGACAAGGTATTTATGCCTATGTAATATATACTGGCTCACATGGTCAAGACACCCATGGCACAGCCGATATTATTAGAAAAGATATTTTACAAACAGTCACCAGAATTATTGGCCCTATTGCCAAACCAGACAAAATACAATTTGTATCAGGATTGCCTAAAACACGTTCAGGCAAAATCATGCGCCGTATTTTGCGCAAAGTGGCCGAGGGTGAATTAAAAAGTTTAGGCGATACCTCCACTTTACTAGATCCGGCGGTGGTGGAAGAAATTGTAAAGGGCGTTTTGTAATAATTTTGAGGTAGATTTCTGCTAGAACCTGCCACAAAACTATTTTTTAAAAAAATTACTACTAGCCTCATTGCTCCTGCATTAAGAATGTAATTAACTTGTGCATACCTTATGAAAATTGCTTATATTTTTCTGTTTACTTTACTATTCATCACCAATGGCGCAGAGGCACAATTAGAAAAAATAGTGGTGGGTAAAGTGATGGATGGATTCACCAAAGAACCTATCCCTTTTGCTACAGCTATTTGGTCTTTGTCAAAAAATGGAGCAGTAGCTGACAGCGTTGGAAATATAAAAATTTTACGCTCTAGTATACCCAATGACAGTTTAGTTATTTCTTATGTGGGCTATCAGCCTGCCAAATATGGAATTGGCAATTTTAAAAAAGATACAGTAAAGCTCTTCCTTGATTTTTACAATACCAACACAGAAGCGGTGGTTAAATCAAAATTCAATAAAGGACTTCGATGGTGGAAATTAGTCGTGAGTCACAAAGAAGAAAATAATCCCTATGAATACCCACAGTATAGTTGTGAGTTATATAATAAATTAGAATTAGATTTAAACAACATTAATAAAAATAGTTTTAGTAATGTAAAATTTTTAAAACCCTTTGCTTTTGTACTTGACAATATAGACAGCATCACTGAAACAAAACCTTTTCTTCCTGTTTTAATGACAGAATCCGTTTCAGATTTTTATTTTACCAATACACCAAAAAATTCAAGAGAGGTGGTCAAGGCTGCTCAAAGTCATGGTATCAAAAACGAAAGCCTACTTCAATTTATTGGAGGTGTTAATCAAAAAATGAATATTTACGAGAATTACATGAAGGTTTTTGGTAAAGAATTCATTAGTCCCATTAGCGAATTTGCCGATCAATTTTATAAGTTTAAAGGAGCAGACACTCAATACGTGCAAGGGGCTAAAATATTTCACCTTTTGTTTTCTCCCTTAAGAGACGGTGAAAATACATTTTTGGGAGACGCCTGGATTGATGCATCCACCTGGGCCATTTATAAAATAAATTTAAATATCTCCAAAACGGCCGATATTAATTTTGTCAATAGACTCAATATCAATCTTGAGTTTTCAAAATTAGAGAATAAGAAAATGATTTTTTCTAGAGACAAGATTACGGCTGATTTATCTCCTTTTCCCAATGACAAGATCACTTTTATTTTACGCAAAAGTATTTCCTATAAAAATTTCAACTTGGACCAAAATTTAATTGCTAAAAATATTCAACTCAATAAAAAGCCCAATCAAGTGCTTTTGCTGGATAGTGCATCTTCCTTAGCCACCTCCGATTGGACTCACTTAAGACATGAGCCATTGAACAAGAATGAACAAAGTATTTATAAAACCATTGATACCTTGAAATCCATCCCCTTATTTAAATCCTATACAAGAAATATAGAATTTTTAGTGGACGGCTATCGTAAATACAACAAAATAGAAATTGGTCCTTGGTACAAATGGATCAGTGGTAACCAATTAGAAAATACCCGTTTACGATTTGATATAGCCACCACCAATTTATTTGATAAAAGATGGAAACTTTCTGGCTACTTAGCCTATGGTACAAAGGATCAAAAATTAAAAGAAAAATTTGCAGTCCAATATACTTTCCCGAAATCAAAGGGCATTGCCCTACAATTGTCTTATTTAAATGACTTGGACAATGGTAGGGTAAGATTTAGTGAAG
>Ga0209829_10002472_pt1 | contig 14024 bp, 18 predicted proteins | sample C_140205_EF_Meta_FD_187311 | JGI IMG/M metagenome (GOLD analysis project Ga0209829, IMG submission 187311) | Freshwater microbial communities from Lake Croche, Canada to study carbon cycling - C_140205_EF_MetaG (SPAdes) (version 2) | ecosystem: Environmental > Aquatic > Freshwater > Lake...
CAAGGCGCGAGGCCGCTCCCAGCTTTTGTTCCCGGGCCGCTCTTTCAACCTCATACAGCCGTCCAATGCGCTCCAAAATGTCGCGGGCCGCCGCGTTGGCCGGGTCAAGCTGGTGGGCATCATGAAATTTGCGCCGCACATGCGCCCAGCACCCGGCATGCACGATGTGTTCCGTGATCGCCGAATCGTAGTCGCCAGAAGCATCTGTTTGCAGGACGCCCCGAAAACCCTGGAGGAAATTCTTCGGGCCTTCGCGCCCGCGGCTCATTTGAAAATCAAGGACGACCGGCCCTCCCGGCGCGCTGTACTGCCATTGCCAGGCGCGATGGTTTTGGCCTGGCGGCGCATGGTCGCTTTGCACTCCCTCCGGCGTTTCATCGGCTTGCAGATAATCGCCCGCCAGCAGTTCATCCCGTTGCGTCGCGTTGACCGCCACCAGCAACGCCCCGCTCGCAGTCACCGAGTCGCACAGACTCGATTCGCTCACCCCCACTTGCGCGTCGCGCAGCAAGGCCTGACTCTGGCGGTAAAGCGGCTGGTGCAACTAATACTTCTTGATCATCACGTCCACGATGAAGGCGTCCCTCAATTTGCCGCCCGGAACGATCCGCGCTCCGAGCGCTCCGGTGGCCACGCCGTTTTCGGGATGCGCCGGGCAGACGAGCTTCTCGCGCTTGATCACGCGCACGAAAAGCTCCACCGGCTTGAGATCGAGCACTTCGGTGACGTCGCAACCGATCCCGCACTTGGGGCAGGCGCATGTGGCGCAATGCCGCTGGTGCACCGGCACAGGCACAATCTCCTCGACGCGCGGCAGATGGGCCGGCAGCGGGGAGCGGCCATGCGGGGCGGCAACGCGGGCCGGCTTTTTTCACTCGCCGGCAACGCCGCCTCGGCCGCCACCTCTTGGCGGGTCACGCCAGGCTCCAAATCCAGCAGCGCCATCTGGGCCAGAGGAAAGCCGCTCTGATTTAGCTCCGTATTTCTCCAGCCACAGGAGCCGGATGGCCTCGTTAAACAGTTTTATTTCCATCGTGAGCCGCTTGCGCTCCGCCTCGGTTTCACCTGAAGTGACAGACGCCCCATCAGGCAGTTGGACGGAGTAAGACCGATGCGGAGAAGGTAGGGCGGAGGCCGTGGTGTGTGAGATAAGCACTAATTGGACCTCGGCGAGACGGAAGGATTTGTAGTTCATCGCGCCCAGCCTGCCAGCCTCCGCTCGCTGCGCATAGATGGGTTTGCCGGACCGATACGCCCTCCTCTGATTGATATATCATCGTAGACCTTGTCAAAGCCTAGTTCAGAAGTCATTTCGTTTATGGCATTGATAAGAGGTGCACGACCACTTTCCTGAAGTTCAGTTTGATCGAAAAACACTGACCAGACATGTTTGGGTATTTGCATTGTTTTAGAGAGTGATGCTTTAACGGCGATGCAGGTAAGCCGGCGAACAACCGTCTTTGATTTGATAGGCGACTACGGCGCCTCTGTTTGTGACCGCTGTCAAGATGTCCCCGCTGACCTGTGCGGTGGTGTAGTTTTCACCACCCCCATGAAGGCCGCTGGCACCTGTTGAACAGATCTGGTTTCCTGCGCGATCGAATAGGGCGATCGAAGTCCCATTGTGGACTTTAGCCGAAATGATTTTTGTATTCATAGCGTAGACACCCTATCGCCTCTTTATCTCGGCAGCCAGTCGTACAAATCGCTACAAAAACGCCGATTTTAGGTCTAGAAGTCCGGGTTTTGAGCAGAATTACATGAATGAACTTACCAGATACCCCTATCAATTCCGGCATTTTCGATATCCGACCTGGCCCCAAATCCGTCTTGCAGGTTGCTCGTGCCATTGATACGACGAACGACGAGACGTTTGAAATCCATCATGAAGTCGTTTGTATCAAACACATCTCTGAGAAAAGCGGCCTTGGTTACTTCGCTAATGACATACTCTTAGCAAATCCATGGAGCAGCCAACGATTGAAGAGCGAAATAACCCGATGCACCCGCGGCAACAAATGCTCGGCGTCCGCAGGTTGGTGTCTTTGGATTTGGCGGTCGTGAATATAACCTCCCAGCTCGCGGTAAGCTTGCAGGCCGTCGGTCACCACGGTGCTGCCCGGTTCGATGGACTGGACAATAAAACCATGCAACGTGGCTCTGTCGGTATCGGGAATGTGCCGCAACCGGATGCGGCCGATGCCCTTTCCGTCGGCTTGGGCGGCGACAATAATCAGAGCCTTTTTGACCGCTTGGCGACCGCGAACGCCCGATTCCTCCGCCCCCCAATAAGTTTCGTCCACTTCGACCACCCCACCCAATTGGTCCCGGCCTGGCCGGATCATCGCCCGGCGTAACTTGTGCAACAGTGACCAAGCGGTCCGGTAATTGCCCAAACCCAAGACGCGCTGCAACCCCAATGCGCTGACGCCATTCTTCTGGGCAGCCACCTGCCACATCGCCCGGAACCAGACCGCCAAGGACAGTTTGCTGTCCTGGAAAATCGTTCCTGCCAGCACCGAAGTTTCCCGACCGCACTGGACGCAACGCCACAAATCGCGACGGATCGCCAGGCCGCTGGCAGAGCAAACCGGGCAAATAAACCCCTGCGGCCAGCGCAGCGTGAAAAGATAGGCCCGACAATCGGCTTCGTCGCTGAAACGTTGTTCCAATTCCAGTAGTAGCGTCTCCACGTGCCATCACTCTCTACCCCACCAACGCCTTGACATGGTCCTGCATGGAGACTGGTGGAAACGGCTTATCCCAAAAACTCACCTTGAGATCCGGTCCGGCTGCCCGTCGGGCCCCGGCCCTGGCTAATCCCAGGTTTCCCGATGCCACAATGATGGGGTAATTGACCTTCATGATGGCCAAACGCTTCAAAAGATCAAAACCACTGATGCCGGGGTGCATCAGGTCCGTTATAAACAGGTCCGGAGCTTTTTTCTCGAGTGCGCACAATGCGCGATCCGAATCCTGAAACTTCACCACCCTTGCCTCAGGCAACACTTGGATTAGGATTGTTTCCCACATGACGACCATCTCTGCGCAGTCGTCGATGACCACAATTAGCGGAGACCTGCCTTTGATTTGGGGACTGACCCTATTTATGCGAGCCAACCGCTTTCGCAATGAAACTGGTGACCGAACCAAATCATTATTCAAAGGTGAAGGTGCGGAGTAGTCGCACGGCGCTTTGACCCATTGGATAGTTCCCCTGATAACCCTGGTTCTCAAATCCATTCTTCATGAAGAAACTCAAGGCGGGAGCATTGTGCGTTTCCGCCGTGATACATTCGAGGTACATGACTCCTCGCTCACTCGCGCATATTATGACACGCTCTAGTAGTTGTGTCGCTAGACCTTGCCCCCTTTTTAGTTCGTCCACAGCCACACCATGAATGTTACCTTTGACACCACCCTTCTCCCACTCCACTGCGATGAAGCCATTGGGTTGTCCGGCATCGTCCTGATAAATAAAAAGCTCTACCTCGCCCGGGACACCCTGGCGCTTCAAGGCAGCCTGGTTACCGAGCAACATGTCTTCGAAAACCTGAATGTAGGGTCCGAAGCGGTTAAATGCTGCATGCGCTAAATCAGTTATAAAGTTGAGGTCCTGAGGGGTCGCTGGTCTTATCATGGTTTCTGTCTCCGGTAGGTTAATATTGATGGGTTTTTTGTGAGTGACTCCATTTCGGTGCAGCCTAGGCTACTTCAAACCCGTTAAAATCGACTGAACCGGTGAGCGCTGAGGAAATGGAAACACAGCGGATCGCCTTAAATGTCAAGTCATGAAGACCGTGGAGGTTGAATTTCTCACACATCCGGACCACCTGAGTCTGCACGGTGGATGGCTGAATATCGAGCCGGGCAGCGATCTCCTTTGCGACCAATCCAGTACCTAAAAGATGAAAGATCTTTTCTTGCTGAGGGCTAAGAGCAACGGGGTGCTCGGGAACAGGCCGTGCGTAGGCCATCATGCCTACCACTTTATCACGCCGACCCTCAATAGATTGGGTACGCAGATCAATCCAGATTTCCAAACCCTTATCGTTCTGATTCGCGATTTGCCCTGACCAAGAGCCGACACTACGGGTTGTGCTGGCCACCACCTCCGCACCGGCCGGATCTTGACGGCGGCTCAGAAGGATTGCGGGGCTTTTCGCCCGAAGGCTGTTTACGTCGCGGCCATAAAGCACTTCGAAACAGCGATTTACGTGAATGAATCGGTTCTGATCGTCGGTGATACACACGGCTTGGTGAGCAGCATCGGCCAGCAGGATGGCTTGATTAACAGGTTGGGGGTAGCGAGGGAGAGCTCTTGAGATCTTCATATTGAAACTGAGTTTTACACACAGCGTAGGACAACTACGGTCATACCCTACAGTTTTTCACCTTTTTCATTCTTTAACGTTCTTCCCGGCCATTCACTGATCCGGGTCCAGTATCTATAAAACCAGTCCTGATGCTGCTTCAGCCAGGGGATACGCTTTTAACAGGAACCTTCCATAGGCCGGTCAGCTGGCCGGGTTCTTCTTCGGGGTTACGGTAGACTGCAGGTTCAGGATCGGGGACGGGTTTAGGTTGGACTTTTGTCTTCACAAGGTCAATCTAGCAATACAACCTCGATCGTCAATAGCGCGATCCTCGAAACCATGTCGTAAAATCCACTACCCCAGAAAGCACCCTGATCCCTTGCACAGGGCAGCGGTCTACCCGATCCTGAGACCCTCGACCTCAAATGGTTTGAAATAAAAACGAGGCGTGCCAGCGGTTGGCACACCTCATCGGCTACATTTGAGGGAGATAAAAAACTTTATCCTTTTCATGAATCCAGAACCACTCACATCCACTGAAGCGATTGCCCAACCTGACTTTAAACACATCCAACCCGCGGTTGAAATGCCGACACAGGCAAACGAACCTTTATCTCCAGCTCAAATGACCTGTAACCTAGCCGGTGCCAAGGCTTTTGCGGGCGACTACAACAACGATCCCCACGCCCCGATCCTTGTAGCATTTGGGGGTGGAGGACTCCACATGTGCCGGTTGCGCGGCACATATGATCTGGATCGCATGGCAGCAGAAAACACCCCTCAAATGCTGCGCTCCATCCGTCGCCTCCCATCCAAGGATTCCAAGGACCCGAGCTTGGAGTGGGATGATCTGACCTTCCAATTCGGTACACGGTCTTTTCTCTATGCCGATGAACACCGGCTGTTCGGGTATGCCGCGTCGCCGGAAGAAGCCGAATCGTTGGTGAGGAATTTTAGCAATAGGTATGAAAAGCCAAAGAAAACCGAGATCACGGGTGGCATATTCAACTTGATCCAGTTCGAGAGCGACCATATCCGCACCAAGGAGGTGGTTCTGGGAGCACAAACCATTTTGACACCCGAAAATTTCAGTCTGCATTACGGGGAAGGAAGCCTCGAGTGGCACCAGAAGTTCCTCTTGAAGATCACAGCGAGGAACAGCGGTCTGAGCATCTTTGAAGGCCGTCCAGGAACTGGAAAGACCTTCTACCTGCGTCACTTGATGGGCGAGCTCAAAGACTCGCATCGGTTCTACTTTATCCCGACCTCTTCAATGAACATTCTTTCGAAACCGGAATTTATAGGGTTCTGGTCCGATCAACACCAGCAGCACTCGGACCGCAAGTTTGTCGTTATTCTGGAAGACTCGGATGTGGCACTCATGACACGGGGCACCGACAACCGGGAGCAGGTCAGTGCGATCCTTAACTTGACGGATGGCATGCTGGCAGACTTCCTCAATCTTCAAATCATTTGTACGATCAACTGTTCGGCCTCAGAAATCGACTCCGCATTGCTACGACCAGGACGGTTGCTAAGCCATCGAGTATTCAACCGGTTGAACCACCGGGATGCGCTTCGTTTAGCCCAGAGCCTAGGCAAAACATTGCCTCAAGCCCGTGATTTTTCGCTGGCCGAAGTGTTTGCTGACGAACAACCCTCCGAAGTGCGCAGTCGAGGGCCGGTTGGATTTGCCCAATAGAACTGATGCTCCCTTCAATTTTAAGTTAAAGGGAGCTTTTTTCACTTCGGATTACGGCCGTAATCCGTTGGAACCATAGCGGTGGGAGCCACCTCAGACGCAGGCCCGCAGTGGGCAGCCTGATCGTCGAAGAAGATGTGTGGGTTGGGCGCCTTGATGATGTTTTAGAGACAGAGATATTCGCGGGATTGAGGCGTACCTTTGCGCCCGCATCCAGCTCCGGACAAGGTGAACGAGCCGCGTTCGAGCCGTTCCGTGCAGACCCACAAGCCCGTGCCGTCGAAGCAGAGCACCTTGAGACGGGTGCGGGGTTTGTTGCAAAAGAGAAACAGATGGCCTGAGCGGGCATACTCTTTCAAAATAGCAGCGGTGAACTGCCCGGAAAATCAGGTCCCGGGCTGTTTTATTATCAGTTCCACAGCTGCTTTGCTACGGATCAACCCCATGCTGCAATGCACCACCATCGGTTTGGGCAGGGTTCTCCATGCACTCAATACGAGCGGCTCATCCTTCGGTGAAAGGGAGGGATCCCGGTAGTCTGGTAGCGGAACATGAGCCACCTTCAACCCGGCTGCTTCGTAGCTTGCCAACAATCCAGGCCCAAACATGTCATAGATCTCAAGTTGATCCCAATCCAATAGGCAGAGAACCCCGGCAACCCCATGTCCCTTCATTTCTTGGATCCAGCAATTGACCTCCTGCTGAGTTAGCACATGCTGGCGTTTCATCCGGTAGCCTGGACGCCGGGCACGACACAACCGCCCGTTCAAATACCACTCATGGATGTTGGACATATAAGGCGGCCCCTTTTAAACCTATTATTCCATGCTGAACGTGGCCGAAACCACTGCCCGAATAGTTTTATCTCGCGAAGTGACATCATTCACCCCAAGCGCACTCGTCTCATTAGAATTTCGGGGAGTGATCTGGAATACCCCCATCTTGGCGCTTCGCATGCCCTTGATTTTCCGTCCGCCCTGCGACGCAATCTGCTCGGCTCGCTGCCGGGCATCCTTGGCAGCGGAAGCCAGCATGTTGATCTTGGCTTCAGCCGTTTTTGTATACAGGAACTCGACACCGCGGTCGTCCAGTTCAACCCCTTCTTGAACCAGGCTGCCGGACTGCTGTTGAATATCTAAAACACGCTGCACTTCCATGAGTTCAAGCCGGATACCCTGAGCCAACCGGTAACCCACGGTCTTTTTGCTCTCCTCATCCCCGTAGGCTGAATTGGATGGTGTCTTGAGATGCTTGATGCTGATAGCCGAAATTTCGGCATTGGTGATACCGTGCTGTTTGAAAAAGGCCTGGACTTTTAGGAAATCGTCTCGCAACTGCTGCTGCGCCTCGGAGAGCTTTTCGGACTCGGCGCTGAAAGTGGCGGACCAGACTGCCAGATCCGATGTCACATCTTCACGGGAAGCACCGGTAACACTGATGGTCTGAGAATCTGCGATGTGAAGCCAGGCGCGTGTGACCTGGGCCGCTGAAATAATGAGACCCGCCGCTAATGTGAGCCCAAGAAGAATACCGGTGGAACGTGAAAGGCCTGTGTTTGGCATATGAATTTGTTTTTTGGGGGTATGATTTGTTGTTTTGTTTAATCGAAATCGAAAAATTCCGGGTCAGATGATTCCCGGCAAAGCGAGGCTGGGGATTTCAGGGATGGCTTGCCGTCCAGCAATACCCTGAACCCCGCCGTAAACCATGGCAATATGATTGATGGCTTTTTCAATCTGCTGTTCCCGCTCATTCCACTGGCGGGCGAAGGCACGTTTCTCGGCGTCCAACTGCTGTTTCAAGCCGATAAAACTCTCCACCAAAGCCTCGATGTGTTGCCTGAACTCCACACTGCAAAGGTGATCATAGAGAGCGGACATTTTGTCTGCGCGATTGGCCTGCTGCACCCGCTGGGCGGCAGTTGCAATAATTCCTTGGCGCAGTGCCACTGCCAACGCCGTGCCAAAACCATGCTCGACCACCCAAACACCATCCCTCAAACCAATCCCTCTCAACCCGTCCGGCGGGCAGGTGGTCAGAATCACCGCCAGATCAGCCTTAGCCTCACGTTGGTCCTCCTTCAACTTTTCCGGCCAGTCTCCAGACCAACTCTTGGCACGCTTCGCCTCCCACAGAATGCTACCGCAATCGGAGCCGCTATTGGTCCGGACCCGCTGCAGAATATCGGCACCGCGCTGTCCCTTCTTAATCTCGATGATTTCGTCAAAGGGGAATGCGGTTCGCAGGTCCTTTTCCAACTCAAGCTCCAGAGTTTCGCCTTGTAACTGCATTGAACCCTGCCCTGCCCGCTGCTGAAGGGCGGAAATCTGGTCCTGTAGCCCGCGAATCAAATTGTCCTTGTCAGCCGTTTTAAGCCTTTCCGATTCGACGCCTTGTTGACGGGCTTGATCCGATATTTTCTGACGCTCCTCATCCAACTTGCGCGAAATTTCGAGATCCATGGCGGCTTTAGCTTCTTCGAGCTCCCGATTTTTTCGGCGCAAGTCCAATTCAGCTTGCTGCGCCTCGCGAAGTTTCGTCTGGTGTGATTCAGACTGCTCTTTCAGAGCCCTCACTTCCGTTAAAAAGCGCTCCTCAGCCTCCCGTTGGGCACCCGCTTTGAGCTTTTCACGTTCGGCATCTACCTGGCGGGCAAGCTCCTCCTGAATGGACTTGGCCTGAGCATCCACCCCGGCTTTTTCGGCGGCGAGTTGCTGTTCCCTCTTCAGCAAGGCAGCGTTGAGCTCACTGCGCTCCTTCTCAAATTGAGAGGACAACTCATCGCGCAACCGGTGTGAGACGGCTTCATCCAGCGGCATAGAAGCACCGCACTTCGGACAGGTAATTATGGTTTGGCTCATATTAAAATTCACTTTGTTGGTTTGGCTGATCGCTGAGCTTTATCTTGCAAGAATAGTTGAGCAAATGCTCCTCTGCCTTCAAGGAGATATCCGATGAACCTTGTGGCTTTCTTCGTGACAAATACATCAGGGTTTTTCGTGATTCCCTCGGGAAATAGAGGCATTTGGGCCAAAGCCTAAGGCGAAGCCGAGGTGCAATTGCACTTGGTGGCTCACAAAGCCCTCGCCACATATCAGAAAACCCGGTTCGAAACCTCGATCGAGCTTGTTTTTCAGCGCTTAATTCTGGCTGGATGACCATAAACGGTTCGGAAATTTCGACTCACCGCCTCCCAACAGAGATCCTGTCCGAGATTCTCGTAGGCAATTCCTGTGTTTTGCACAAAACCGTACCTGTCATTTCCAACGACCAGATATCGCGGTGCCGCCATGCGCAGCCGTTGCATGAGAAGAATGTGGTAGGATTGCCCGAAATTTTGCCACCAGATGTTTCCTCCCAGCCCGTGGTCTTCTAGCACCAATGCTTTAGGCGAATGCCTCGTCAACAACTTTAACCAAGCCATTCCCATAATCGCCTCATGCTCAAAATAAAGAAGGCTCACCCTCTGCTCAAAACGGCCGTGGGGCTCAAAGACGGCCCAAACTACAGACCCCTTAAGAAATTCCTTTTCATTTAAATGATCTGCCGGCTCTCTTAGAAAGCTCCCAATTTCGTAATGGTCGCCCAACTTGGCCAGCAAACGTGCGCGAAGGCTTCGTTTTACCGGTTCAGAGACAAGATCAGTAAGATCGAACTCGCGAGCCCCTACTAATTGAGCTCCTGATGTATTGGGAAACAACCTCTCGGCAGACCAGGTGCTATTAAGCTGCTCCCGTATCCCCCTAAAGCAAGCAGGGTCGAAGAACACGAAACTGTTCAGCACCCGATTGAACTGGCGTAAGGGAGACCAATCCCGGCCAGCACCCGGATAGACGAGGGCCCATTCCCAGAGCTCGGGCAGATGCGTCAGAAGAAGTTGGGGGGGCAGATCAGGGGACAGTTCCATCAACCATCGAGGGCCTTGCTGCCAACTTGCACCTAGCGCTTGCGGGAAAATGGACTGCTGGACAGGAGGGGCTGCATCTTGAAGTTTCATGGTGAGGGCCTTAAAAGCGGCTCGCATCAGCGGGGGACCTACCTGCCAGTCATTGACTTTATGATCTACAAGCAGCCTCCTCCGTAGAAACTCAAAGTCGTCTTTGCAAAGACTGCGGATACTTCTTTCAATAAGAAGATCCATCGAAGAATCCATCCGATCAATAAGGTTAGCGATAAAGTATGGCGGCATGACCCTTTCAGCCTCGGTTAGAATCCACTCAACCCGCTTTCGCAATTGTCCCTGGATTTCAAAAATCCTCAGGCGCTGCCCAAACTCATAGTGTTCCTGCGGGAGGTAGGTGTAAACGGCCTGACTCGCTAGACTGCGCCAGAAGAAGCAGGCGACAAAGTTCACCCTGCGCTCCTCGTCAGGCAGGCGCTCAAGCTTGGCGAATTGAAAAGACCGCCATCCGATGGAAGCCCGTCGATCCTCTTCGTAGAACTTTTCGTCGTATTCACTCAGTGTTATGTTATTGGCTATCATAATCTTATATGCCCACTTCCGACCCTATTTATTCTCAGGTGTATCAGGTCTGGGCTCTCCCTTGAGTTCGTCTTTCACGCCGGATTTCCCCCTCTTGGAATTCAATTAGATACCATCGAGCGAGCTTGTAGCTCACTGCGACGACCCAGATTGGGACTCTACAATGCAGCCGCTGCCTGATACGCTCGACGTAAGTGCGAGTCGTGGTTTCCGCAATGCCCAGTGAATAAGCCACTTCACTCACCGAAAGACCTTCGCCCAAAGACTCAAACACCTTCCTTTCTTGAGACGGTAATGCCGCAATTGTTGCCTCCCAATGCTCCAGCTGCTCTATTGTTTTGATCATAAATTAATACAATTTCTCTCATTTAGAGAGACTATATTTGTTCCGCTTTATAATCAACTCTTTTTTAGATTTTTTTGTAGATTTAATAGAACTATTTTCATCGGGCAGATCAAAACCGGCCGGGATTGAGCTGCGGATCCTACCAGTCGGCGTGAATCACCCCCGCTTTCAAGTTTCCGATCACTACCATGGCCGTAACACCTCCAAAGTGCCGGAAAGAATTTTCCAGACACCGGATAAAACTCTCGGAGGTCTGGCGCCAAACCACTTTAGTGTGGCCCTTGCGCGAATGACTCAAAACCGGGTGAAACAAATGCGGCCGGCGCCGCTGCCCGTCCGCCAGAACCCAGGCACCCTGCCCAAAATCCACCTGCAACTCCTAGCCCGCCCCGCATTGGACCCGGGGGGGGCACATTGGCCGGTTTTGTATCGGAAGAGTTCGCTGAGCCGATGGGCGGAATGGCTGGTTTTGACTTCGAGGTCGTCGGTAGCAAATGGCGGCCCACGGTTTCGCGATGCACACCCAGTTCGCGGGCGGTTTTGCGTGCCGACCAGCCTTTAGCGGCCAGCGTAGTGATAGAATGTTGTAGGCTCACGGTGAGTTGGTTCACTGCGCATCAATGCGGCCTTCGCTGCCGACTGCGCAATCCCACTCTCAAAGTGGCCGGTTTTCGTGTGCCCATCCCTCGCTGGTTTTGACAGCCCGCTGACAGGACTATTTTAGTCTCTAAATTTCATCCTAGTTTTTAGAAACATATTGACCTGCATGGATCATCATGATAATGTATACCTCTATGCTCATAATTTTGCCTAGTAGCGAGGGGGGTGATTTCCCGGAAGAAGTGAGACCAACAACAGCTTTGGAGACCTTCACCAGTATCTTTGATGCTGCCAGGGATTTGCGCCATGTGATCAAGGAGTACATCCTCCCCGGGACCGGGCTACAGTCCATGGATGATGCAGACATCCTGTTTTGCTTGCTGATGGTAGAGATGGGGCGTGAAGAGGCAGTCAAACCAGATGCCGAGGGATTCATATTGGTGCGCGTTTTGAGGGGTTTATTAGTCAGAGAGCAGGCCCAGTTCTCAAGGCAACTGCTTGTGCTAGCCGGAAAAACCCCATCGCACAAGGTCGCTGGCTTTATAGAACTTGAACGAAACCCCAAAACAACCAGTCGGGGGAATCAGGAACCTCTGCACGGAAATTCAAAGCGGGTCCGGCTTTCCGAAGCCGGCAGAAAGGCAATCAATATCGTCTACACTCGCTACGAATCCCTCGCAAACCAACTGCTAGCAAAAGTTCCTCAAGAAGCACGTAATAAACAGGTTGCAGTGAATGAATTCATAACCAGAATCCTCACGAAAATATAGATATTCCCGAAAGATCTCAGTCTACCCTTACATCCGGATGCCCATCAAGGAGGGCCAAGGACGCCGATTCGAGCTCCTTGGTAAAACGCAGCGGTCCGGGATGTCGCCTTAACCATTGAGCCCCTGCTGCGCTGAGGCGTTTCAGCCTGGGAAGCTGAAGTGTTCCTCGGTGGCGCGATAAAGCTTCGCAGATCTTCTCCGGCAATGTTCTGGGGTCGCGCAAACTCAAATCGCAGTTACTCTTACTCAGCTCTCTTGCACCACCTAGGGTGAGGCGGAACGGATCAAAACCCCCGAAAAGTCCTATTTCTACTTCTGCCACAACGCCGCCTCCTGAATGCTCTGAAAGCCCTTTACAAACCTTCCTATCCCAGATAGGGGAGTTGAAAAAAAGTGTCCCCCTATGGTTTTTCAGGGCGTGAGCTACATCCGCTTCAAAAGGCACCCCATCCGGACAATACAGGACCAGAGTCGATGCGAAAGACGAGAGAGCCTCGGCAGTAGTGCCATGAAAATCCTCCGCCTTTACCGTTAAACACGAAGACCTCGAACCCGATAAAACCTCCGCAGCGGCTAGAGGCAAATGATGTGTGAACACCGTAAGCCGACCACCCGTGCTTGCCAGATGCGCCGCAGATTCAGGAGCCAAATACTGGAGGCCATGAAATTCCAGGCTCTTAGCCTTGCAATATTCAAGAGCCGCGGTCACCTCAAAATCGAGTCGCTTTAGATTTGGAAAAACAAGATGAGCCGAAGTTTTTTCGAGCGCGCTGGCCGCTGCGGGTGAAAGTCTTTGCACCCCTGCCAAAACCAATCGGGCCTGATGCTTTGCCAAGGCGGCGGCAGCCCCGTCTGTCAGCTCAGAAAGAGTTTCAAAGTGAAGTGTCATTGAGTGCGTGGACAGGATCGCGGCGGATTCCGAACACAATTGGCGAATAGAAAGAAAAATAGCGGAGGTCGCGTTGTCGACAATGTAAGCCGCGGCATCCGGTTCGATCCCAGAAAAGTCATCCCATAGATGAAATCCACCCTCTTCGTGAAAGTGCTGGCGGACCATGTCCAGCGTGATGTTCTCTTCGGTGCCCATACAGATGGAGAGTCAGGGATTAGGTCTGAAAAGCCAAGCAAGCAGAGGGGATGTCAGTGTCATGAAAAAAGTTACCCTTTGACCCCCTATAAAACGCTGCGCAAGAAGAAATAAATGTTCACATCCCACAGGTTTGAGAGTTGAGGGGTAAGAAAAGGCTGGCTTGCGGCTTTGCGCCTTGCCACCACAAGAACCTGGGCGCGGTCAATCACATGCTGTCCATCGACGATGCCGAAGCCCGGGTAAGCAACAGGATCAGCGTGAACAATTACCTGCGCGTCGCCGGTCGCGAGCTGGACCTGAACGTACGCACTTTCGGCGGCATGCTCCAGAACCAGACAACGCCCAATCCGATCAAGCCCTTCGTCGGCCAGATGGTGCTGGCTGCGTATGCCAACGATCACGATGCGTTCAACAAGGCGTGGCGCGAGGCAAAGGCACAGGCGTTGCAGGCGCAACCGGCTGGCAAAAAGGATGCCGGGGAAGCACAGAAGAAGGTCGTCTCCATGTTCGAGGCGCAAAACCCCTTGAAGATCGTCTTCTCATCGCCGCCGACCGAGGCCGAATACCAACGGTTGCTCCGTATCCGACCGGCGGATCCACGCCTAAGGGCGCGCAGATTTCCTGATCAGGAAGGTTCGGAGGGCTTGCCCCGCGACTTGGCCCAGACTTGCGGTGTGAGGTTTTTCACCCCGGCAGCGCTCGAGCTTCCAATCCTGG
>Ga0209829_10002475_pt1 | contig 14020 bp, 1 predicted proteins | sample C_140205_EF_Meta_FD_187311 | JGI IMG/M metagenome (GOLD analysis project Ga0209829, IMG submission 187311) | Freshwater microbial communities from Lake Croche, Canada to study carbon cycling - C_140205_EF_MetaG (SPAdes) (version 2) | ecosystem: Environmental > Aquatic > Freshwater > Lake...
AATCGGCACTAATAAATCCGATGCTGCGACCGTTATTGAATTAATCGTTAGCGATTTGAAAGCCCCCAAGAATGCCGGCGATATTTCCGATCTGCTTACGAACCAAAGCGTTATTGATCAACTTGCCTGGCAGAAAATCAATGAAGCCGAAGTTGCTGCAGGGCAGCCATTGGGTAAACCGCGCGTCAAGCTTCTGCGCAAAGCCGATTTCCTCAAAACCTCTCAGATTTAATTCAGCCTCGCCCTGCTTCACCTTATGGGTGAATATCTGATCACAAATACCTCTCTATTGGATTACAGCTAGGAGTGACTCATGGGACAATTTACAAAGTAGGGGTTAACCCCTGCTTTGTAGTAACAAATTCCCTCAGGAGGCGCTAATTTGTTTAATCACTTAAGCCGCGACCTTTCTTCTAACCGCAGATATAAAGAATTAATTAGTCGAGTTCTCATTTTCACTCTTTTTTCCTTGGGAATCGCAATAGTCTCCACAGATTCTGCCTTTGCTCGCTCAACTCCAGGATCAGTCGCGGTAACTCCTGGAAATTTTTCACTCAGTGTTTCTTTTAGCGCAGTAACTTCTTCTATTCCATCGGGCGCAACTATTTCTTCATACCAATATTCGACAGACAATGGGGTGACTTATGTAACTCGTCTTGATGGTGGGAAAACCACCTCCCCAATGGTTATCACAAAATTGAGTACCAACACTGCAACCACAATTAGTAATGGAACGTCTTACAATATCAAGTTGCGCGCGTTATTTTCGAATTCTACTACTTCTTCCGCTTCATCGGCAGTAGTTGGAATTCCAGGAGCCCCGACGAAACCAGTAATTTCGCTTACTGCTGTTAACGGTGGAATAAACGTTTCATTTGCAGCTCCAACTTCTACAGATGGCAGCGCCCTTTCATATAGTTACGCTGTATCCACATCTTCAACTCTGTCTGGCGCCTCCTACACAAGCGTAACTCCGACAGGTTCCCCACTAGTCTTTTCGATCACGGGGCTTACAAATGGAACTAAATATTACGTTGCACTGAAAGCTACCAATACAAGCGGAACAACAATTTCGTCAACCGGCAATACCACATTGCCCACGTTTCCTGGAACTCCAACTTCATTAGTAATTACACCCACAAGCGGACAACTCTCTGTTGCATTTACTGTTGCATCAGGAACTGTGACCACTTATCAATACTCGACAGATGGTGGAACAACCTGGATTGCGCGAACTGACTCTGGTACTACGGCATCACCAGTTGTTATCACAAAGCTAAGTACAAACGGAACAACAGTTTTAACAAATGGAACCCCTTATTCAGTTGCACTTAAGGCAATGAATAACTCCTACGCGGGTACAGCAACTGCACCTATTTCGGCGACACCAGCAACCACACCAGGTGCCCCAACTTCCATCGTAATTACACCTGGAAACGCTTCACTTTCGGTTGCATTTGCTGCCCCTGCAGATCCAGCAGGCGCAGCTGTTACCAGTTACAAGTATTCAACTGACAACGGATCTACTTATAGCACTCGTACCGATGGCGGAGGTCTTACTTCGCCATTAGTAATTAACAAAATTTCAAGCGATGGCACAACTTCTTTAACGAACTTGACGGTTTATCGAATTCTAATAAAAGCTGTCAACCGCATTGGTGATGGAACAGCCACAACAAGCACTAACGGTACGCCGGCTGCACAAAGTCCAAGCGCTCCTACCATTACTGGAATAACCCCCTCGAGCGCATCGCTCTCCGTTTACTTTACTGCTCCTACGGATAATGGCGGGGCTTCAATAACTAAATATCAATATTCAACTGATAATGGAAGTACTTGGCACGATAGAGATTCGGGAACAACAGCTTCACCATTAGTTATCGGAAAGACAAGTGGTGCGTATTCAGCGTTAGTAAACAACACCACTTACCAAGTTTTATTGCGTGCCTATAACGGAGTGGGTGTTGGAGGAACTGCTTCGAATGAAAATGATGGGCGCCCTGTTTCTGCTTCTACTGCGCCACTTGCGCCAACCATTACTGCAATCACACCATCTAACGCGCAATTATCCGTTGCATTTACCTCTGGAGATAATGGTGGTGCAACAATTGATAAATACTCTTATTCCACTGATGGTGGTTCGACTTGGACAGATACATCCGGTACCAGTAGTCCGTTCACTATCACTTCTTTAGTCAATGGGACGCAATATAGAATTCAACTTCGAGCGCACAATAGTGTCGGTTATGGAACTGCCACAGCAACAATCGCTGATGCATCATCAATGCCAGCAACCACAGCAAGTGCCCCGACATCAATAGTTATAACACGTTCAAATCAACAACTCTCAGTTGCCTTTACTGCCCCAACGAATCCATCTGGCGCCTCAATAACCACTTATCAATATTCCACTGATGGAGGATCCAGCTTCATCACACGCGATGATTCCGGCGGTACTTCTAGCCCGCTTGTAATCACAAAGTTGAGCAGTAACGGCACGTCTGTATTAACAAATGGGACAAGCTATAACATACAAATTAGGGCTATAAATCGGATCGGGAATGGCACGGCCACCTCTAGCAATTCGTCAGCACCTGGTACAACTCCAGGGGCACCAACCGACGTGAAAATTAATGCCGGGAATGCTGTGATTAACGTTTCATTTACCGTACCTACAGATCCCGCAGGCGCAGCCGTTACCTCTTATGAGTACACAACTAATGGCGGCACAAATTGGTGCACACGAACTGATGGTGGAAATCTATCCACATCACTCACAATTTCAACTTCAAGTGCTGATGGTTCCACCGCTTTAGCAAACGGCACTACTTATAGCGTTGCTATCAGAGCAGTAAATGCGATTGGCAATGGAACAGCAACGACACTAGTGGACATAGTTCCAGCTACGGTAGCGGCAGCCCCTACGAACGTGTCAGTTACTTCAGGCGATGGAATTTTGAGTGTTTCATTTACGGCCCCCACTGATCCAAGCGGTGCAGCAGTTACAGGCTACGAGTATTCAACTGACGGTGGAGTAACTTGGACCGCGCGAACTGACTCCGGTGGAACCTCTACAAGCATGACAATTAGTTACCTGAGTACAGACGGAACTACACCACTAACAAATGGATCTATATATACAGTTTCAATCCGAGCAACAAACAGAATTAGTTTCGGCGCACAATCTGACTCACAAGATGAAGCACCAGGAGTTCCAAACTTGCCGACTTCTCTGTCAGCAACGGCTGGTTACATACAACTGTCTGTCTCGTTCACATCGCCATCCTCAACAGGAGGATCGAGCATCACCAGCTATAAATATTCAACAGATAATGGAACGACATGGAAATCACGGACCGACAGTGGAACAACAAGTTCTCCCATAGTCATTACAAAATTAAGTAGTGCTGATACTAATCTCACAGCCGGAACAACGTACACAGTCATGATTTTGGCAATAAATAGTAATGGGGATGGTGATGCCTCAGAGGCAATAGCAGCAACACCTCTGTATGCAGCGTTAACTCCAACTTTCAGCGGAAGTTCCACTCCAACTTCAAGCGGTTTTACTATTCAAATTACAAACTACGATAACGCCTATACATGGGCAGGAACCAGCTCAGCAAGTGGAAGCGTTTCCATTAGCGGAACAGGTTTAGTAACTGTTTCGGGTTTAGCGGCTAACACTGCTTCAACAGTTACGGTTACAACGACTCGCTCGGGTTATGTAGGCGGCACTGCAACTTCTTCCTCAATCACATCATTGTCTGCGGCTTTAACCCCAACATTTAGCGGTTCGCCCACTCGCACAACCGGTGGTTTTACTTTACAAGTGACAAATTACAGCGGTTCTTACACTTGGGCTGTTACGAATTCAGTTAACGCCACTGTAGGTATTGATGGAACAGGTTTAGTAACTGTTTCGGGTTTAGCGGCTAACACTGCTTCAACAGTTACGGTTACAACGACTCGCTCGGGTTATGTAGGCGGTACCGCAACCTCAAGCTCTATCTCCTCATTAGTTGCCGCTTTAACTCCAACATTTAGTGGCTCACCAACACGAACTGCTGATGGTTTTACTATTCAAATTACAAACTACGATAACGCCTATACATGGGCAGGAACCAGCTCAGCAAGTGGAAGCGTTTCCATTAGCGGAACAGGTTTAGTAACTGTTTCGGGTTTAGCGGCTAACACTGCTTCAACAGTTACGGTTACAACGACTCGCTCGGGTTATGTAGGCGGAAGTGCAACATCCGCATCGGTCAGTTCATTAGGAGCTGCGAGAACACCAACATTTGACAGCAGTGTAGTTAAAACAAACGGTGGCTTCACAGTAAACGTAACCAATTATGACTCCAACTACACTTTCACGCCATCCGTTACAAGCGGTACAGGATCAGTATCCGCCGGAACTCCTTCTGGAGCGAACTTACCAATTACGGTAACCGGGATGACAGCTGGTGCAAGTGTCACAATCACAGTTTTAACTTCGCGAAGCGGTTATTCTGGCGGCACTGCGACAAAGACTGGAATATCAAAAGCCAACCAAACAATTACCTTCAGCCAACCAAGTGGAATGACAGTTGGTGGAAGCACGGTCACAATTGCACCAAGTACAGATAGTTCGCTCTCATTAACCGTGACAAATAACTCAACCGACTATTGTACGATTTCAACTTTAACTATTACGGCAGTAAGCGCTGGAACTTGTTCAATCACAGTCTCACAAGCAGGAAGCGCCGACTTTAATTCAGCATCTCTCACTAGAACATTTACTATCTCTGCCGGCGCAACCCTTACTCCAACATTTGAAAGCATTACAAGAACTAGTAGTGGATTTTATGTAGATATTAATAATTACGATAACACTTATACCTTTAGTTACTCTTCAACATCAGGATCAGTTACCCAAGGTGAATTAAGTGGATCAACACGAAGAGTCACCGTCAGCGGAGTAGGCGCGGGTCAATCTGTAACTTTGACCGTAATTACAACACGAACTGGTTACGGAACTGGAACTGCGAACATCAGTGGCGCAGCGCTTGCAACGGCATCCTTAAGTATTATCAACGTGCTTCCAACTAGCGATGGTGCAACTTTCCAAATTTCAACAGTAGGTGCTACCGCAGGAACGCCAACAGCAATAGATGTCACACATTCCGGTCAGTCATTAACTGTGACCGGCCCTTCTAGTGGAACTTACACGGTAACGGGTGCGCTAAACGGAGATCAATTCACACTCACAGTCCCATGGACGGCTGATTCGGGATATGCCGGAAGCAGTCCAACAACTAAAAGTATTACCGTTACGGCGCCGCCAACTGCACCAACTTCAGTCGCATTAGTTGCAGGTGGATCAGATGGCACATTAGTGCTTACCTGGAAAGCACCAACCTCCACAGGTGGTGCTTCTATTACAAGTTATGAATACCGCACAACTTTAGTTTCACCAACTGGATGGAGCGCCTGGAAGTCAGCTGGGATGCCAACACCATCAGGTGACACGTACTCTTACACAATTACCGGATTAACTAATGCTAAAAGTTATATTGTTGAAGTCCGTGCAGTAAATAGTGTTGGTTCCGGAACTTCTGCTTCTTCCAGCGTGTCAGGTGTAGTGGCTCCTGGCACTGCGGCCGTTCAATTGGGCACTCCGGGAACACCAACAGCTACTTTCGGAGATCAAGCCGCCACTATTACTTTCTTGCCACCGGTATCGCCGAATGACTACAACAACATAACTGTTTATCAGTATTCACTTGACGCAACATCGTGGACTAATGTCACAACAACATCCGGTTCCGGATCCAATCGAGTTTTTACATTAAGTGGATTAACAAATGGAACGACTTATACAGTTTATGTCCGTGTACAGAATGTATGGGGAAATAGCCCAGCCAGTAACTCAGTTTCGGTCATGCCGGCGAAAGCGCCAACAATGCCTTCATCTATCGCTTGGACAGTTTCGAGCAATTCAATTTCGCTAACTTTTACGGCGTCGACGTCCGGTGCGAACTCAGTTTCATATGAATATCAGATTACCCAAACAAATGAGTCACCTGATAACTGGAGTGGAGTTTCATCTGTTACGGCAAGCGCTTCACCAATTTCAATTTCAGTTACTAATGCAAAAAAATATTACTTGCGCATAAGGGCCAAAAATGATGCGAATCTTTATTCAAACTATTCAAGTAACCAGGCAATTGATACAACCCTTGCCAGCAGCCCAACATTTAGTGGGCCAACTTCAAAGAATCTAACTCTGGGTCAGAGCGGATTCACCCTTTCAGCAACGGCTACCCCGCCTTCAGGTCAGACAATTTCGGCTTACCAGTGGTACAAAAAGAGCGGTGGAGTTTTTGTTTCAATCACTGGTGCAACCTCGAGCACGTATAGCGATACAAGTACAGTTACGGCATTAATTGCAACTGATTTTGTACTCGATGTAACGACAACAATCAATGGAACAAGCATTACAACGCGTTCAGGAATTGCGACAGTAACTGTTTCGAGTGCAAGTCCAACGGTAGCGGTCACAACACTGGCCGGTGCAACTGTTGGAAAGAGCTACAGCACAACGCTTAGTGGCAGCGGCGGTGTCGGTACTTATAAGTGGGCTTCTTCAGATGTTCCATCGTGGCTAACACTTTCAGATAGTGGCGGATTATCAGGTACCCCTGTAACTGCAAATGCAGGTTTGACGTTCCATGTAACTGTGACAGATGCAAATAATGTCGCAAGCAGCTCTACGGTTGTAACGATTGTTGTTTCAGCAGCCCTGGCCATTACAACAAACACGCTGAACATTGGTGGAGTAAATCAGTCTTACTCACAATACTTATTGGTTGATGGTGGAGTCGCACCTTATACATGGACGCTAAGTGGCGATGATTCGAAATTACCAGCTGGACTTGAATTAACAACTGGTGGTCAAATATGGAAGACGCCGACAAAAACAGGTGGAACAACTTTCACTGTTCGAGTAACTGATGCCAATGGCGCATCAACTACGGCGCAATACACATTAACAGTAACTGCGGCAGTCCCAGGTGCTCCAACAAGCCTGAGCGTGACGTCTACGGAAAGTGGTGCCGTCTCTATTGCATGGACAAATCCAACTGATACTGGTGGATCTGCGATAACAAACTATGTAATTGAATATTCATCTGGCGGCGATGATGGCGACAGATCAAATGTAACTATCGCGGCTTCTACTAGTCGGCCATACAAATTAATTGGCCTAACGAATGGTCGTACCTACAAGATTTCTGTTAAAGCGAAAAATTCTTCCTCAACTGGTGCCGCCTCAAATATTGTGACGGTAACACCGGCAGGCGCCCCAGGAAAGCCAAGTTCAGTCTCGGCAGTTCAAGCTGATGGTGGAATTAGTTTGCGTTGGAAATCCCCAGAGGACAACGGTGGTTTTGACGTATCAAGTTATGAAGCCCAATGTAAGGAATCTGATTCGGGTTGGCTTAGCGTTGTTATGTCAGATTATTCCGAAAGCGGTGAAGATCACCAAAAGAAAAAAGCTGTGACCGCGGCGGCAAATTCAAATCTTTCAAATGGAAAGAGTTATCAGTGTCAAATCCGTGCACTCTCTTCTGCGGGTGCTGGAGAGTGGTCTGATTCGACATCACTTGTTCTTTTGGCAACAGTCCCGGATAAGCCAACCATTGCGTCAACGTCATATTCAAGTGGCGACGGAAAACTTACAGTTACTTGGGTAACGCTGACTTCTGATCACAATGGTGGAAGCCCAATCATTGGGTACCAAGCAACACTTCAAAAACAAAGTGGTGAGCACGATGATTCCAATGAAGGGTCACGTTCTTGTTCCACATCTAATGCGAGCGATACGGACTGTGTAATTTCTGGCGTCGCAAAGAAAGGTAGTTTCAAGGTTTATCTTGTTGCAATTAACGCAATTGGTAACTCAGCACAGTCAACGGCGGCAACCGTTACAAATGAGGGGCAGACCCAAACACTAACATTCACAACCCCTTCTGGTAAAAAGATGGGTGACTCTGATTTCAGTGTTGGAGCAACATTTAGTTCTGGCTTGAGAGCTTCTTATTCAAGTTCCACACCTCTTGTTTGCACAATTACGGGTGAGCGCCAACAGGTTCATATTGTGTCTAGCGGTACATGCACAATTTTAATTTCTCAAACTGGTCATCAAGACGACGAAAGTGAAACCGACTGGGCTCCATATGTTGGAAATGGTTCGGCCAATAAAGTTGAATTTAGTATTAATCCATCAAAACCTGGCTCGCCATCGATTTCTTCAGTGGGTTCGGGTAATCAGACTTTAACGCTCAACTGGAATGCGCCAACGTCAGGTGGACCAGTTACTTCTTACGCGATTCAATATTCAACATCGGCGAATGCTCCAACAAATGGTTCAGCGCTATGGGAGCCATCAACTCCACTCTCAGCGGTATCTTCAGCCAGAACAGCCAATGCAACTGGTTTATCAAATGGAACCGCCTATTACATGCGAATTGCTGCAGTAAATGCGGCTGGAAATTCTGAGTGGGTATACACCTCTTCAACTTTCACACCATTTACCGTGCCATCGAAATCAACAATTAACTCAGTTTTGGGAAATGTTGAGTCAAGCACCGCGACAATTTCTTGGACAGCGACAACTAATGGCGGAGCTCCAATAACCGGTTACGTTGTTACAGGTACGGGCTCCGGTGTTCCGGCAGTGACATGTACGGCTGGCGGTTCAGGCACAAGTTGTTCAATCGGCGGCTTGGTTAATAAAGTTGAGTATTCATTTATCTTGAAAGCTAAAAATAAAGCTGGTGACGGAAGTAATTCCGATCCTTCAAAGATCACTTTGGCTGGTTTATCTCAGACAATTACAGTTACATATCCAGATTTAAGTGGTTGGACTGTGGGAGATCCTGATGTGCAGATAACTGCATCAGCATCAAGTGGCTTGGCAATTACATATACGTCAACTACTTCAGCAATCTGTACCGTTTCTTCTCGAGGTCTTGCACATTTCTTAACTGACGGCACCTGTAACATCACAATCACACAAGATGGCTCTGGTTCTAGTTATGACCCAGCACCAGCGGTCTCTCCTGTGCAGATGAAAGTTAAACCAGATGTTCCGTCGGCACCAACAATCACAAGTGTCACAAATAGTATTTCCGGATTAGTGATTGTTTGGACTGCACCATCTCGTAAGGGCGGTGGATCAACCACATACAACGTCACTGCAACTCCTGGAATTTCTGTTGCGGGAAGTTGCCAAGTTTCGATACTTACATGCACTTTAGGCACTGGCCAAATTAGTTTAGGAACCCTTCAAACGATTACGGTTTATGCCGCAAATTCTGTGTCGGTTGGTTTAGGAACTGCTTCATCGACAATGACTGGTACGTGGAAATTAGCTCCAGAGGTTCCGGTGGCCGACTTAACTTCAGGGCACATATCTACAGCGGACGCTTCCGACGGAAAAGCTATAAAGATTTATTGGCTTAAATCTTCTTCAGGTAATGGTGATTTAATAACTTCTTATTATGTAAATGCCGTAGCTGGTGGGGAGACTAAAACGTGTACCGTCTCGGCAACAACTGCTCTGGATGCAAGCGGATATAGCTGTTCAATTGGCGGCCTAACACCTGGAACTGCGTACGCAGTTACTGCATATGCAAGGAACACCATCGGTTCAAGTACCGGCCTTTCAATTGGCTCAATTACTCCAGGAATTACGCCAACAATAATTTATTCTGGGTCCGCATCGATAGCTAAGAATTATGGTGATGCTGACTTCACCATCACTTCTACGGTTTCAAATGGATCGGCGCCAACTTACACACGAGATGCCGGAGATTCGACACTGTGTTCTATCAATTCAGCATCAGGGTTAGTTCACATAATTGGTGTTGGAACCTGTCATGTACGTATTAATGCTGCTGCAAATCCAAGCAACGGTTTCCTTGCCGCATCGCAAGTAAGTGTTTCAGTAGTAATTTCTGCCGTTGCACCGGGCAAAGCAATTATCACTGCAATTGCTACAAGTTCTGGGCAAATAAAAGTGACGTGGAATGATCCAACATTTACCGGCGGGTCAGCTATTACTGCCCTTGCGGTTGCTACTTATAACGGTGTGGACTACACCTGTAATTCAGGCACTCCTTGCATAATTAATTCTAATAGTTCCAATGATGGTCACGTATTTTCGGTAGTAGTGAAAGAAACTAATGGGGCTGCATTAACTTCTACAAGTGATCCAGTCAGCGCAACCCCGTATCAAGATTTACTTGCACCACTTCCAGTTTCTGCTACTGGTGGAAACCAAAACATAGTACTAACTTGGGTTGAGCCAGCTAATAAGCCATCTGGAGCTCCTATTACTCGCTACGATATTTATCAATCAACATCAGCGGGCGGAACTTACACGAGCGTCCCGGGATCTTTTAGCGCATCCACATTTACTACAACCGTCACTGGGGTTGCGAATGCAACAACGCTTTGGTTCAAGATTCAAGCGATCAGTGTTGTTGATTCCAGCACGGTATATAGCGGTAATTTCAATGTTCCAGTCTCTGGAACTACAAACTCCAAACCAACACCTCCACAATCGGTAACAGTTACCGCCAGTTATGCTCTCGCGCCATCGCTGGTAGTTAGATGGTCAGCACCTTCAAATAATGGTGGAAGCCCTATAAATAACTTCCGAGCCAACGCAACTGCTGGTGCCTCAACTAAATATTGTGATGCCGCTTCAGCTTCGGCGACAACATGTGAGATTACTGGTTTAGACCCGGCAACGTCCTATTCGGTTACCGTCGTTGCAACTAACGCAGTCGGCACTAGCGATCCGGCAAGTGCAGCTTCTCCAACTACAACTTTCACAGTTCCAAATGCTCCTACGGTAACTACAGTTACTAACAATAGCGATGCCGGAACTTACACGATCACGCTTGCGGCACCCACAGATGACGGTGGTTCAGCGGTAATTTCATACACAGTGACTGCTTACACCGGTGCATCACCTTCGTTTTCTGCAACTACGTATACATGTTCTATTGCTGCAAATGCGACTCCGCTCACTTGTGTGATTTATGGTTTGACATACAAAACCGCCTACTCTTTTGCCGCTTATTCAACAAACATTGCGGGTAACAGCACGGCTTCTGGTTTCGTAGGCGGAGATCCACTGATTAAAACTCAGACAATGACATTTGGAACTATCGCAAATCAAAGTTTCAAGGATGCACAGCTGACTCTGAGCGCGACCGCAACTTCTGGCTTGGCGATTACTTTTACAAGTTCCACTCCAAGTGTTTGTACTATTTCGGGATCTATCGCCGTCTTTACTGGAATCGGTAGTTGCACTATTTCAGTTGCTCAATCTGGAAATGCTCAATACAGCGGGGCTCCAGCTGTTGCGGATCGAAGCTTTACGGTCGCAGCTAATCAACCAGATGCAACTTCGTTGTTGTCAGTGGCACCGGGGGCTTCCCAGCTAACAGCCACATGGTCTGCAGTAACTACTCGTAGCCAACTTGGTGGTTCAATAATCAAGAATTATTTAGTTAGCTGGGCTTCAAAATCTGATTTCTCTGACGAAGTTACTGCAACGACGACGGATACTTCATTTGTGATAACTGGTCTCAATCCAACGACGCCATATTCAGTCCGAGTGAAAGTGATTTCAAATGATTATTCAGATGGCAGCAGTTGGAGCAATACGCTCCTAGGAACTCCATTTGGCTTGCCAAGTGCACCCGCTTCGGTCACCAATACCTTTGACGTGAGTCATGCTGGTTCATTAACCGCAGGCTGGTCTCAAGTAACTGGCGCGGCAACAGGTGGAATTCCAATTACAAGTTACACCGCAGAGGCTTACAAGCAAAATTCTGATGGCGCTACATACACAGCCTCTGGTTTCAAATGCACATCTACAGGAATTTCGTGCCTAATTTCAGGTCTTAGCGGTGCTTCGATTTATATCATCAAAGTTTATGCTTCCAACGCAGTTGGAGATTCTCCGCTTACCTCTTCGAATACGACACAACGCCCAGGCGCAACGCAAATAATTAGCGCCGCTGATGTTACGGTCAAACACGACATTAGATCCTTCCAACTTGATGCATCATCAGATTCTGGTTTGCCACTGACATATACAACTGGCACACAAACTCGTACAGATCCACTAGCACCGAGAACGGTTTGTACAGTTTCATCGACCGGCCTGGTAACCGTAGATCTAGCTGGAACGTGCACTATCTTGCTTGATCAAGATGGAAAGAATGGTGCAGAAATCACACCATACTTACCAGCGGCTCAAAAAGTTGTAACAATTACTGTTACACCGACTGATCCTTCGGTTGTTCAAACATTGGTAGCTAATCCAAGTAATATGCAAATTATTGTGAATTGGGCGCCGCCTGCAGATGATGGTGGAAGAGCTATAGATCAGTATTTAATTACTTGGTACCCAACTGATTCAAAGCCAAGTGATGCGACGTTAACATCAAACGGGATTTCAAAAATGGCAGAGGGTGGACAACTCACAATTACAAATTTGAGCTCCCTGGCCACGACACTGTCATCACTAACTAATGGTGTCACATACACAATTATTGTTCAGGCGAGAAATAAAGCCTTTGGTACCACGGGTTACGGTGTCCCATAAGAATGAAGCACCTTTCACGGTTGTTTTTACTCTTTTTCTGCACCCTTTTTACATGTACTAATTCTGCTTTTGCCGCCCCTGTTCAAGGAACACCAATAGGGGCACCGCAAGCCGTTTATGGAATATCTGTTACAAAAAATAGTGATGATCCCACCATAGTTACTGTTTCGTGGTCGGCACTAAGCACAGCTGTTGAAACAGGTGGCGGAACCATTCAAGGCTACGCCGCAGTGGCTGTGAGCCGCGATGTTTCAAACAATTACACCGTAATCACTTCCGCTAGCTGCGCAGTTGCCGGGACACTACTTACTTGTCAACTTACGGGTTTGAATTTCGCAACGTATTACGAAATTCGAATGACAGCAACAAATGAGGTTGGAACTTCAGTAGCATCATATTCAGCAGAATTTCAAACAAATTCAATGAGCCAAAGTATTACGTGGAATCCAGCACCAGGTGATAAAAGTTACGGCGATCCAGATTTTAATTTAACTGCCACAGCTACACCTAGTAATTTAAAAGTTTCATGGACAACATCAACTTCGTCAGTATGTACTGTTGACTCATCTGGAATCGTACATATTTTGGCAGTGGGAACGTGTACAATCACAGCAAGCCAAAGTGGTGGTAGTGGTTACGGTCCAGCAACACCGGTTACAAAATCTTTCCAAGTTGGTACGAGTTATTCAGTTTCACTTTCAGGAGTCTCAAGTATTACCGGGAACTCAGCCACCCTTAGAGGTTTAGTGGGATATCCAGGTTCGTCAGTTTCTCCACGCTTCTGTTTGTCATTAGCTGATGACACATCTACTTGTTCGATTGCAGTCACAACTTCACCTGCGACGATAACTGTTTCTTCTAGCTCAACGGTAACTGGTGCAGCTACAGGGCTAACGCCTGGCGCGACTTATTATTATTGGCTAGAAGCAGGAACAGCAAAATCAACAACCCTGAACTTCCAAACGCTTTCCACACCAGTAATTACTTATACCGGACCAACTACCGGAGCTGTTGGTACTGCATTCACGGGTACCGCAACTATTACCGGTGGTACCGGTATCTATGCACTCATAACAGCGACAAATATTCCTGATGGCTTAACTCTTACTCCTGATGTTTCAAGTGGCCAACTTGCCGGAACACCCACTTCTGCCAATTCATTCAATGTTGTTTTCTCCGTCTCAGACAGTGGTGGTCAAGCGGCAAATCCAATCACCGTTCACATTGTTATTAGTGCGGCAACTACATCTCCACCTGGCGGCGGCGGATCTGGCGGCGGCGGTTCTGGCGGTGGAGGATCACCGGCTCCAACTCCGGTTACACCTTCCGGTCCAGCAAGCCAGACAATTACAG
>Ga0209829_10002477_pt1 | contig 14014 bp, 7 predicted proteins | sample C_140205_EF_Meta_FD_187311 | JGI IMG/M metagenome (GOLD analysis project Ga0209829, IMG submission 187311) | Freshwater microbial communities from Lake Croche, Canada to study carbon cycling - C_140205_EF_MetaG (SPAdes) (version 2) | ecosystem: Environmental > Aquatic > Freshwater > Lake...
TGCCGGCGTAGTCGCGTTGGGCTGAGCCGACGGGGTCGGCCGTTTGCTGGGCCACGGTGCTGCCAGTGCGGGCGCGGACCCAGCCCCAGCTCGACGTCTCAGTGCGCTCGGTGCGCACCCCGGCGATGAGCCCGGTGCGGCCGATGCGGCCTTGCGCCATCGCGTAGCCGGCGGTGACGGTCTCGGTGACCGCGCGATTAGCGGTGTATTTGTTTTGCTCGTAGAAATAGCGGTCTTCGGCCCAGAGCGAAGGCGTGACGGGCTGGCGGTCGGCGAAGAATTGGATGGGCTCCCACTGCGGAATGCGGCGACCGGTTTTCACGGAGTCGAAGGTAATGATCGACGGGTCGGCCGGGAGCGCGGTGGTGCCGACGTAGTTCCAGCGGCGGGCGACGCTCTGGGCGTCGGCGTAGTGCTGGCGCCAGACCGCGCCAGACTTGAGCGACAACGGAAATGAAACGGGCAGGGTGTAGCGGGCGTTGGCGCGGACCTCTTTGATCTGGTCGTCGTTTTGGAGGATCGAGTTGTTGTAGGTGGTGGGCCGGTAGTTGGCGGGATTGGTGAAGTCGGGGCCGGCGGTCTGGGTGAAGCGCGGGTAGAGATCGGAGTCGGTGCGGTCGAGGCGCCAGCCGACGGCGGTGATGCGGTTGACTAAAATGCCGCCGCGGCCGCCGCCGCCGCCGTTGATATTGGTCTGGGTATAGAGCGCGTTGTAATCGAGCTGGAAGGCGCCGAAAACGTGTTCGGCTCCGAGGTCGAGGCGGCGCATGCGGTTGGCGAAGTTGCCGGGGCCGGTGGTCGTCTGGTCGATGGTCGAGCCGACGGCAGCGCGGACCTCGGTGATTCGATCGGTGTAGCCGGGCAGAATGCCGGCGGTGGCGTTGGTGCCGGTGACGGGGAGCGCGGGATTGAAGACGGCCTGGGTGGTGAAGGCGCGCGTCTCGTATTGACGGCGAAAGGTTTCAACCGCGTCGCTGGCGACGGTGTTGATCGAGAGCTTGGTTGAAGAGGATAGGCGGTAGTCGGCCTTGAGGCTGATGCTGGCCTGCTTGCGGTTGTTGTAATTGTCCCACGTCCGGTAGTCCCAGAGATAGGCGGGCTGGGTGGTAGTGTTTTCGAAATCACGCGTGGTGCGGAAACCGCCGACGGCGTTTTCGGAGTAAAATACGTTGAGCGAGATACCGAGATTACGCTCGCCGCCGAAGATATCGAAGAGTTCCTGCCAGCCGACATTGAAGAGCGGGTGCGCGCGGTGTTTTTCGCGGGTGGGAGTCTGCTCGGTGAAAGGAGGGGCGTAGCGCACACCGGCGCTGTAGGTGAGGCGGCGACGCTCCTTCATGCCGAGAGGTGAGCGGCTCTTGAGATTGATGGTGCCACCAATAGAGCCGGCTTCCTTGTCGGGCGTGTGCCCCTTGGTGAGTTCCATCTGGTCGAACATGGAGCCGGTGAGGTTGTTCATGTTTGTGCTGCGGGCCAGCGCGCCTTGGCTCGTCAGCGGTGAGCCGTCGAGGGTGACGGTGTTGAGGCCAGGGCCGATGCCGCGGATAGTGAATCCGTCCATGAGGTTTTCATCGGAAGGATTACCCGCGACGCCGGGAAGGCGGATGGCGACCTCGGCGGCGTTCATGTTGGGCAAATTCCCGAACGAATCCATCGCGACGATGTTTTTCACGTTGTCCGCGTTGCGCTGCGCGGTGATGGCGGCGGCACCGCCCTCGCGTTCGCCGGTGACTTTGAAAGCGTCGAGTTTGTAGACGACACTGGTGAGGTCGAAGTCGCGTCGGGTGCTGGCCGTGTCAGTGACTGCGATTGAGGTCCGAACGCCGTCGAGGCCGACGTAGGTCACGACGATTTCGTGCGTGCCGGCCGGGAGCGACGGGAGAACGTAACGGCCGGTGTTGTCGGTGAACGCAGTGAGACCGAGCGCGGGAACTTCGATGCGGGCACCTTCGAGGAGATTGCCCGTCGCGACGTTGGAAACGTTACCGGTGAGCGTGGCGGCTGGGCCGGAGACCGCGGAGAAGGTGAAAAGGAGGGGAAGTGCGACGGGGAGCAGGAGCGATTGAAGACGGCGCATGGGGAGGACGGGGGTAGTATTCAAGATACGGGATGGGTTATTTAGTTGGAGAGGGCGAAAGGAATGCGCGCTGACCCACCCGATCGCCCCCGATTCGCCGAGGCCGCAGATTCAAGTGATGAGAAGCATCCGGGATAGACGCGCGATCAAAGTTGCAGGGTGCGAGAAAATACATGCGTGGTCGCTGTGGGGGGGGCTTAGGGTTCAACGAGACGGGGATTCCGACCAAACTTATGATACGCGATGTCCGCGAATTCGACATGGACGAATCCGGCGTCAATCTAGACTTTTTTCACTCCATCTGGAAACTGTGCTTCGGCAGAAATTTTGAATAGCGCGGGCACCGCGAAGCAGGACCCCGGCCCGCCGAACCGCGCATGCAAAAAAATCCAGCAAGCCGTGCGAAACGTCTATGGGTGAAGGGGAGCAGGTAAAGTAGTGTTTCCTCGTCGCGCCGACCGCCCAAGCCGCGCAGCCCTCGCCGCCCCACCCTTCCCACGCCGCCCCAGTTTTCCCCAGACTCATGAAATACCCACGAACCCTCCTCGCCGCCCTTGCGGTCGCCCTCCTCGCGCCGCAACTCCATGCCCAAGCCGTTCCCTCTGCCGGTTTGCCCGCCAAGGACCAAAACGTGATCGAGCTTTCCCCCTTCGTTACGACCGCCGAAGCCGACCGCGGTTACGCCGCCACGTCGTCGCTCGCGGGCACGCGTATCCGCACCGATCTGAAGGATATCGCCAATTCTATTTCCGTCGTGACTTCCGACTTCATGAAGGACGTGAACGCCACGGACAGTGCGAGTCTGCTCGTCTACACGGCCAACACCGAGACCGCTGGCTCCGGTGGCAACTATTCCGGCGGCGTCCTGAGCGGCGGCTTCATCGACCAGGTCGGCCCGGCCCGCGCCCCCCAGAACAACTCCCGCGTGCGCGGCCTCGCTCGCGCCGACCTGACGCGCGACTACTTTCCCACGACGACGGTGTTCGACAGCTACAACACCGAGCGCGTCGAGATCAGCCGCGGCCCCAACGCCACGTTGTTCGGCCTCGGTAGCCCGGGCGGCATCATTAACAACCAGCTCATCCGCCCCTCGCTGAAGAATAAAAACAGCGTCGAGTTCGGCATGGGCTCTTTCGGCACGCAGCGCGCCGTGGCGGATTTTGACCGCGTCCTTATCCCGACCGTGTTCGGCCTGCGCGTCGCGCTGCTCGATGAAAACACAAAATTTCAGCAGACCTACACTCATGAAAAAGACCGGCGGATCTTTGCCGCCGTTCACCTTTCACCGTTCAAGGACGGCGCACTTAGGGCGAGCTTCGAACGCGGTAACATCGACGCCAACCGCCCGCGCACCAACTCCCCGCGTGACACCCTGACCAAGTGGTTCCAAGCCCCCTTCAACAAAGTCACCCACAGTCCCGGCACTATCGACTTCAATCAAATCAACCGCGACCTCGTGCGCGCCCCGGGTGAGTGGTTTGCGCAGCCCGGCGTCATCTATGACAGCAATAACGCGGCGGCCCCGTCGCGTCTCCAGTATGGTTGGCAAACCCTTCTGGGTCGGCCCGTGAGCGCGACCAACGCCGCCGCGTTCCAAGCCAACATGGTTTCAATCACCACGGGCGCCCAGTATTTCCCTTCTGCCACGGCGGCCGCACAAGGCATCAAATATGGTTCCTTCTTTACGGACCAAGAGATTGGCGACACCTCCGTCTTCGACTGGCGCAACCAGCTCCTCGACGGTCCCAACAAACGCGAGTGGGAGAGTTTCCAAGTCGGCAACGTCAGCTACGACCAGCTCTGGAAACACCCGCTCGGCACGCTGGGCTTCGAGGCCGCCATCAGCCGGGAAAAACACACGCGCAACTTCTACGACCTCTTTGCGAGCGCCCGCGGCTACGCCATCAATATCGACATCAATACGACGCTGCCCTGGGGCGCGCCCAATCCCAATTTCGGCCGCCCGTTCATGGCCAGCAGCGGCACCCGCTCCAGCACCGGCGAAGACCGTAGCTCCGATCGCGTGACCGCCTTTCTTGAACTCGATTTCGCCCGCCAGACCGAACGCTTGAAATGGCTCGGCCGCCACAATTTCACCGGCTTTGCAAACCGCTTCACTTACGACGAAAAAAACTTCTCCGGCACCAACAGCACCGACCTCAACTGGGTTCTTCAAAATCGCTCGGCCATCAATCCCGTCACGGCCCGTGATGACATCAATTCCAACGACGGCACCGTTCGCACCGTGGTCTATCTCGGCCCCAGTTTGGCCAACGCCGCCACCGCGAAAGGGATCAACCTGCAGGGCATCCAAACGGAATTGAACCCGGCCAACGTCACCGGCTGGACCTGGGACCAGGCGAGCCGCACCTTCGTCACCCGACCGGTCGAAATCGCGCGCGTAATGAATGACGACGTGTTCTACCGCCAGACCACGAACGCCTCACTCGTTCGCCAAGTCATCGACTCCCAATCCGCCGTCCACCAAGCCCGCTGGCTGAAGGGCGAATGGGTCGTCACCACCCTAGGTTGGCGCAACGATAAGGTGAAATCCTACCGCAAGAACGACGACAACGACGTGCGCAATCAGTATAACTTCGTTGATCGCGCGAGCCCCAACTTCGTGCTGCCCTCCACGCCGGGCTCCGTCTTCGAGCAGGCGATCTGGAGTCACGGTTTCGTGGTGCACCGGCCGCCATTCCTTAAATTCCTGCGCGGGGTCGACTTCTCAGTCTTCTACAGTAAGTCGGAGAACTTCCAGCCCGCGGACGCCCGGATCGACATCTTCGGCAAGCCGATCCAGCCGCCCGGCGGCACCACCACCGACCGCGGCTTCACGCTTGGTTTCCTCGGCGGCAAACTGCAGACGCGGTTCAACTGGTTTGAAACCGAATCCGCCCGTGCGACCGACACCTATCCCAATTTCCTGATCGAGACGGACGCTCGCATCGTGCGCTACAACTCCCCCGCCGCCCTCGCGGCCGCCGGCTACAAGGGGTCTCCCCAATTCCTCAAAACCCTGGTCAACTGGCAGGAATTTACCGGTCCGCCCACGGCCTTGGCTCCCAGCGGCGTCAACGTCACCTACACCGTGCCCGGCAACATGCGCGACACCACGAGCACCGCCTCCAAGGGCTTCGAGTTCGAGGCCACCTACAACCCCACCAACCAGTGGCGCATGGCCTTCAACGTCAGCCAACAGTTGGCCAGCCAGGCCGATATCGCCCCGGCCTCCCAGGAATTCCTGAAGCTGCGCCTCGCCGAATGGACCACGGGGGCTGCCTCGAACCTCGTCTCCGACGAGTCCGGCCAGCCGGTGCGCATCCGCGTCTACGATACATTGCTCAATGCCCTCAACGGCAAGCTGGCCCGCTCCGGCCAGAAGGTCTCGGAACTGCGCGAATGGCGCGCCAATGTCGTGGCGAACTACACGTTCGCCCGCGACTCCCGCCTCCGCGGCTGGAGCGTTGGCTCGGGCCTGCGCTGGCAGGACCACGTTGGCATCGGTTACCCGATCATCTCCGCAACCATCGACGGCAAGGTCGTCGAAGTGCCGAACCTCCAGCGTCCCCACTACGGTCCGGCGGAGTTCGCCGTCGACGGCTGGGTCGGCTACAGCCGGAAAATCTGGCAGAATCGGATCAATTGGAAATTGCAACTCAACGTCCGTAACCTCCTCGACGACGATCAGCTGATTCCTGCCGCCGCGCAGCCCGACGGCTCCATCTCGTCGTGGATGGCCCCGCAAGGCCGCACTTTTATGCTGCGGTCCACGTTCGAATTCTGAGCGGGGAGACATGCTTGGCTTCCGTTTTCTGCCAATGAGAGTCAGCCAACCCAAGCCGAGTCTGATCCTTTTCGTCATACGCACAGCGTGTTCCAGGTGGCGCCGATCACCCCGGACTGGGGCTATTCGGCCGGCGTGCCAAAGGTCATCGTGCCCGAACGCATCACGCCTGCGTGCAAGGTGCGGAAGCCGACCTACCCGTATTATTTCGACCCGCTTTTGTGGACATCCTGCACCATACGGCGCCAGCTTCCAGCCACCTGTAGCCCATGGACCGCTTACGAAGGATCGCGCCCGATGACAGGAGCAGCAGGCCGGCAAGTAGTGCGAGGGAGTGTTTCACTGGAGCTCATTTTCCGACCGCTACCACCGAGGCGAAGACCTTCAGGTCATCCACCCAGGCTTGCCGGGACACGACCAAGCGAACTACGCGTTTGGTCGGATGGGCAACCCCTTCGGAGGAGAACGAGGCCACGGGTTTTCCGCCAATGGACACGCTGGCCGTCTCGGACCTGATGGTGATGAGCAGGTCATGCCATAGGCCGATCGCCACCTCCGATATCAAGACGGGACCGACGAGCTCTACGACGAAACTGCCGATCCCTACGAGTGGACCAATCTGGCCAAGAAAAAAGAGTTCGCCGGCGTGATCCAAGAATTGGCCGCGTGGCTGCCGAAGGAGAACCAGCCCGGCCTGAAGTTTTCGGCCGGAGATCTTGAAGAGGGCGAGAAGCCAGCCGACGCGGGCGACTGGGCCGGGCGGCGCAAGGCCCGTCAGGAAAAGAAAGCGCCCTGAGCGAGGAAAGGGTGAAGTGCCGTCTTCCCGGCGAAGGGCCACTGCCTGTCAACGCTTCGTGTTTTCCTCGTTCAGGAGTTCGGGGAGCGAAGCCTGCTTCTTCTTTCCTTTGGCGCCTCTTGCGGCGCCTTGCTCGGGTGCGTCGTAGTGGGGGGAAGGCGTGTGTTCGGCTTTCATGATGGCCTCGATCTTGCGAACGATGTCCGGGTGGACGGCGGCGATATTCTGTTTTTCGACCGGATCGGCCTTGAGGTCGTAAAGCTCGAGCGGGGCTTTGGTGCCGAGCCGGTAGCCCTTCCAATCCCCCAGGCGCACGGCTTGCTGGAAGTAGGGCTCGTAGATTTCGAAGTAGAGCGACTCGTGCGGCACCTGCTGACCTATCCCGCGCAAGGTCGGCACAATTGAATGACCATCGAGGCCCTTCGGCGTGGGAACTCCGCTCAGATCGGCGGCCGTCGGTAGAAAATCGACAAACGTGGTGAGCAGGTCGCTGGTGGTGCCGGGCTGAATCTTGTCGGGCCAGCGGGCGATGAAGGGCGCGCGCATGCCGCCCTCGTAAAGCATCCGCTTGTAGCCGCGCAGTCCTCCCGTGCTGCCGAGCGGCTCAATGAATTCCTGATTGGCACCATTGTCAGAACTGAAAATCACCAGCGTCTGGTCGTCGATGCCCAGGTCTTTTAGTTTCTGCATCACTCGGCCGACGTCTCGATCAACGAGCGCCACCATTGCGGCGTAATTTCTGATCTCCTCCGGCCACGATTGCTGGGAAAATTTCGGGTTTTCCGGAATGACGTATTCCCCATGCGGCGGGGTCCATGCGGCATAACAAAAAAAGGGCCGGTCTTTATTCTGCTCAATGAAGGCGAGGGTTTCATTGGCGATGCGGGTGTGGGAATAGTCTTCCCAAGTGTGTTTGCCTGATTGCGGAATGGGCACGTCGACGCTGTTTCGAATCAAATGGTCCGTGTAGTAGTCATGCGCGTGCTTTTGATCATAGTAGCCGAAGAACACATCAAAGCCCTGTTTCTCCGCGACGCCGGTCGTGTCCGGGTTGCCCAGTCCCCATTTTCCGAAACCACCGGTGGCATAACCAGCATCGTGCAGCACGCGCGCCACGGTCATCTGGCCCGTCGGCAGGGCCAGAAGACCATGTTTGCTTTGGTTGGCGCGTCGCAGCGTGTGACCTGGATGCTGGCCAGTCATCAGCACACAACGTGACGGGCCACAGACGGCGTTGCCGCTGTAGGCGCGGGTAAACTTCATGCCTTCCGTCGCTAGACGGTCGATGTTGGGCGTGACGCCGTATTTGCAGCCGTAAGCCGAGAAGTCCCCAATGCCCGCGTCATCGGCGAGGATGAAGATGATGTTGGGTTGGGTGCGCGGCAATGGCTCGGAGGCGCGAAGGATCGCGCCCGCTGATAGGAGCAGCAGGCCGGTATGAAGTGCGAGGGAGTGTTTCATGAGAGTTTATTTTTCAACCGCTACCGCCGAAGCGAAGACCTTCAGGTCATCCACCCACACCTCCCGGGGCACGACCAGACGAACCACGCGTTTGGTCGGATGGGCAATCCCTTCGGAGGAAAACGAGGCCACGGGTTTTCCGTCAATGGACACGCTGACCGTCTCGGCTCTGATGGTGACAAGCAGGTCATGCCATTGGCCGATCGCCACCGTGTTTGGGAAAGCCTTCCGCTTGGATGCGATGAACGCCGACTGCGAGGGAGTCAGCGATTTCGCCTTTCTGGCCGCTTCGAATTTCATGTTCATCTGGCCCGTCTTCTTGTCGTCCACGACGACCTGCTTGGTGCTCACATCCACTTTGACGAGATGGCCGGAGTGAACCTCTTTGCACTCCGGGTCGGCGATATCCAAACCGAGGACGTCCTTGTCGTCCTCCAGCATGAAGCGCATTTCTATTGATCCGTCGCGAAACTCGGCGGCGTGGGCGACGCCAACGGCGTGATCGGCCGCGGCGTGCATGGTGATGTGCAGGGCGCCGTTATTCAGATCCACCTGCTTATGGCCGCCCGCCCGGGTCTTGCTGTTCGTCGTCCAGCCATTGCCGATTTCCTCGGTGATTTCCTGCGATTCGTTGCGATCGAAGTGGTCTTCAAAGACCAAGGTGCCCCGATTCTCGGCTGAAAGGCCGGGACTGACAGCGAGGGCGAGCGTGCCGGCAATGAGTGCGAAATTGGGTTTCATGGTTTTGGGAAATGAAAACGAGGCTCGCTCCTGTCAGTTCTGCAGAAACGCCGGACTGGCGACAATGCGATGGATCAGGTCGCGGAGTCCACGGTCGGCGGGGCGCATCTCTTTTACAATGGCGTCCACGGCGGCGCGGTCGGTGAGGCTCTGTTCGCGGCCGATGGCGTAGGTCACGAGCTTCTGCGTGAGGGAACGGGTGAACTGTTCGTGTCGATTGATGAGCAGTTGGCGGAAGTCGGTGACACCTTTGAATTTTTCGCCAGAGGGCAGGTCTCCGCTGGGGTCGATCTTGTGGTCTTTCGAGTAGCTCGCGCGCCAGGCGCCGATGGCGTTGAAATTCTCCAACGCGAAACCGTAGGGATCAATTTTTTGATGGCAGGCCGCGCAGGTGACGTTCTCGCGATGCTTGGCGAGTTGCTCACGGATAGTGGTGGCGCCGCGGACGTCGGGTTCGAGCACCGGCACGTCGGGCGGTGGTGGCGGAGGCGTGTAGCCGAGGATTTTCTCCTGCACATAGACGCCACGCAGGACGGGTGAAGTATCTACCCCATTGGCGGAGGCGGTGAGGAAGGAGGCGTGTCCGAGCAGGCCGCCGCGCTCGCCTTTGGGCAGCGACACCTGGCGAAGGTGCACGCCTTCCAGGGGCGGCAGCCCGTAGTGCAGCGCGAGTTCTCGGTTGAGAAACGTGTAGTCGGCGGCGAGGAATTCGCGCGGCGGCAAATTCTTGTCGAGAATGTGGCGGAAGAACATCTCGGTCTCGGCGCGCATGGCGGCGTCGATGTTATCGCGGAAGAAGCTGACGAAGTCGGTGGATACCGGCATCTCGCCGATGTGATCGAGGTTCAGCCAGAGGCGAATGAAGTTCTGCACAAAGCGCTGCGATTTCGGGTCGGCGAGCATGCGATCCACCTGCGCGCTCAGCGTCGCGGGGTCGTGCAGTTTGCCGGCGGAGGCGAGTTGGTAGAGCGCCTGGTCCGGAACCGAGGACCAGAAAAAATACGACAGGCGTGATGCCAGCGCGTAGTCGTTCAGCTTACCGCTGCCCTCGTGCAGGTGGAGGAATGCGGGCGAGCAGAGGATGGTCTGGAAGCCGAGTTGCAGTGCCGCCATCGGCTTCATTCCGGCATCGAGTTTTGCTGTGACCAGCTTATCGATCGGGGTCAGCTCGCCGTCACGTAACGGGCGTCGAAAGGCGGCTTCGGCGAGAATCCGCAGCCGTTCGGGGATGTTGGCGCGGTTGACCTGATACGGCGTGAGATTGCCGTAAAGCAACGTGTGACCGCGCGTCGGCCACTGGTCGAGTTGCGGACCTTGGACCTGCATTTCCCAGATGCGGAGCTTCGGGCCGCGATAGGCCTTGAGCATCGCCAAGGCGATCTCGCCCTTACCCAGCTTTCCAATCGCTTCCAGTTCGGGGTGCCCTTTTACGTTTCTGCCCAACTTGAAGGCCAGTGCCTTGGCCGCCGGCGCGCCATTGCGGAAGCGCACCTCCGGCTCTTCGCCGCGATCGAGATCGACGGTCCACTCGAACCACTGCGGCTGGTCGCTGGTGAGTTCCACCAGGGCGAGCGTGCGCTGCGTGGTGATGTTACCCGTGCTCTCGACACTGCCCTCGCGATTCACGGCGGCGATTTCCATCACGATGGGATCGCCGTTGCGAAAGTTCGTCAGGAAGTCATAGGAGTGCGTGCGGTCGATGGCGGCGGCCCGAATGCGGATGGTGTAGCGCCCGCTTTTCGGTGCGCCGCCGCGCGCCATCGGCTCAAATCCGATGTGTCCGCCGCGATAATGCCGTGCGACGAGATCGTCGTAGCCTTTCTCCGACACCCAACGATAGCGGTCGGTGTGGAAGAGCTTTGGCAGGTCGGCGGCTTTCCGGCGGTCGAAGTAAAACGGCGACTTTTGCGCGTAGTTTTTCGCTGCCGGCTTCGCGCCAAAAGCCGTCGTGCGCTTAATCGCCTCCTCGGCGGCGACAAAGTAGTGGTCGAGCAACATCCCGGAGGTCACTTGGGCGGTTGAATTGTTGTCGAAGCCACCGATGCGGTTTTCCGGAGGAAAATCGGCGGTGGGATTCCATCCCGCGACATTCAAGCCGAGCAGGTCACCGATGGTGTGACGGTATTCATAGCTGTTGATGCGGCGCAGCGGGGTGTGGGCGGCAGTGCCTTTGAAACGCAGCGCGGCCTCGCCGACGGATTCCGTGATCGCATCCACGGCCGCGAGCAATTCTGCCTTCGGCGGCTGCTTCTCTTCTTTCTGAGGAGGCATCTCGCCCTTGTTGAGCTGATCGAGAATCTCCTGCCAGAGCAGGGCTTCGTCCGGAGTCTTGATTTCAGAGGTGAGCGCGTCGAAACGTCGATCACCCTTTTGTTTTTCTGGGCCGTGACATTTCAGACAATATTCGCGAAGAAACGGCTCGAGCGGAGCGGCGTGGGACAACGACGCTGCGCCTAGGAATGCAGCCAAGGCACTGGAACGGCGAAAGAACGCAGATGTGAGTTTGGCAAATGGGGATTTCATGAGCGCGCGATCTTCGGCGTTGGGCCTCATCCGATCTTCATCGGTGTAAAAGTCCCCGTGCTGCGCCCGAAGCGCTCACGCTCGACGCCAAACCACTGGAGCGTGGAGAGCCAGAGATTCGACAACTGGACGCGTTTGCGCTCCTCCGCCGGGCACACGAGATGGCCCTGGTGCTTGAGGCCGCCCCCGGCGAGCAGCACCGGCAAATCGCGGTTCGAATGGTTCGAGGCGTTGCCCATACCGCTGCCGATCACCACGAGGGTGCTGTCCATCAATCCCGCTTCCTTCATCTTCCCGAACAAGTGCGCGAACTGCGTCATCAGGTATTTTTCCACAATCTGCAACTGGGTGAGCAGGCCCTCCTGCTTGCTGTGGTGCGAGAGCCCGTGATAGCTGCCGACGTCGAGATCGGTGGAGTGGAATTGCAGCGGGATTTCAAAGGTCGCCACGCGCGTCGAATCCGTCTGGAGGGCCAGCGTCATCAGATCCATGAACAGTGGCATCTCCTCGATCTGCATCCGCTCTTCGTCCTTGATCGCCTCGATGGGCGCGCGGGGCTTGGGCCGGCCCAGCCAGAGTTCGGACATTTGGAGCCGGCGTTCCACATCGCGCACTGAGGTCAGATACTGATCGAGCTTGCTGCGGTCCGCCGCGTCCAGATTGCCCGCCAGTTGCTTCGCCGACTCCCGCAACGCGTCGAGCACACTCGCGCGGTGCGACAGGCGTTCACGTTCCGAGACCTTCGCGGTTGCGCTCGACTCGACAAAAAGCGCCTCGAACAGGCGCGCGGGGTTGTTCACCGGCGGCAGGCGCACGCCCGCCCGGTTCCAACACATGTCCGTGCCCTCACCCAATCCTGCAGTGATCGACGGATACCGGGTAGCCGCGCCCACATGTTCAGCCGCCACTTGGTCGAGCGAGATGTTCTTCTCGGGAAAGCCCGCGGATTCCTCTTTCTTCACGCCGGTCAGAAACGAATGCACCGCGCCGTGACCGCCCTTCGCGTCGTGATCAAGATGGGAGAGGACGGTGAAATCCCCTCGATGGGCCTGCAAGGGCGCCAGCGTCTGGCTGAGCGCAAATTCACGCCCTGCCGTCGTTGGGAAAAACCCGCCCGGCCAGAAGCCCAGATGATTGCCGATGCAGAGCAAGCGCCGCGGATCGGACTTCGGCGCGGTGGCGGCGAATCCAACGTTGAGGCTCTCGAAAGCTGGAAGTGCGAGGGCCATTCCAAGTCCGCGGAGGAAATGGCGGCGGTCGATGACGGGGGTAGAAAACGAATTCATGGGATTGTGGGGAGTTTGTTCAGTAGGTCGTTCTACTTGGCACCAGGGGCCTCCGGGGGGACAACGGGCCGCTGGGTGGGGTGGCGTTGATGGGCGAAGATCCAATCGTAATATTCCGGATCGGCAACGACCACCCGCCCGGCACCGTGGCCTTGGTCAGGGTAGACCTTGAGTTTCGCCTCCTTGCCGCCGGCTTTCTGGATGGCCGCAATCATGCGCTCCGATCGTTCCGGGGGAACGGTTTTGTCCAAGGCACCGACGAACGCGTAGACAGAAATCGTGGCCAGACTCGTGGCCCATTGATCAAAATCAGGGGTCACGTCCTTCGGCCCTTCCCGGCCGATCCCTCCGACAATTGGCGCGATCGCCGCGAAGTGGTGTGGATCATGCGCGGCCCACGCCCACGTGCCGTATCCGCCCATGCTGATGCCGGAGAGATAGATTCTCCGATCGTCGACCGGCAGCGTCGCCTTGAGGTGGTGGAGCAGGAGGTTGAGATCCTCCGCGGTCCATATGCCGCGTTCCCCTTTGGCGGTTTTCAGACACTGAGGTGCCACGACGATGCACGGCCCTTTCCCAAATTTCTCGATTCCTTTCCATACATCCGTCGGTCGGGCTTTGATCTGTTGGATGTCCTGACCAACTCCGCCGGCGCCATGGAGAAAAATCAAAAGGGGGAGCTTTGCGTTCGACGGTCCGACCGGCGCATAGACCAAATACTCGGGATTTAGGAATTGGACCTTTTGCTGAAGCGCCGGGGCGAGTTTGTGCACGACCGGCGCATCGCCTTGTGCTGACACGGGAGCAGGCACGAGCAGCATTGAGATGAGCAGGATAATTGTGTCCACGATTGGGAGTGGAATTCTCATGCTCGTTGGTCAGCCGGCCTTGGCCATCTGCTGATAGTAGATGCGCAGTTCCGGCTTCACCCCGATGAGCGCCTGAGCGCGCAGGAGCGCCTTCTTGGTGGCGAGCGTGGCATTTTCTTCCGCGGGGAATATGTTTTCGAGGCCGATTGTTTTGACCAGGCCGCTACGCCTCAGGACTGCGGCGACATCGCCGTGGACTCCGGAGATGAGCAGGTGTCGCCCCTGCGATTGCAGATAATCGAGCAGTTGGCCCAAGGCCATCACCGTGGTGGCGTCGAGGTGTCGGGCGTTCTTCATCCGCAGAATAAAAACGCGGATGTTGGGATCCTCGGCCAGCCGGCGGATGCCATCTTGGAAAATGTCCGCCGCGCCGAAGAATAGGTCGCCTTCGACATGGATGATGGACACCTGCGGGCTGTTGCGCTCGGTGGGCGTTGCGATCTGCGTGAGTTGCCCTTGGTCATCAAAGGCGTG
>Ga0209829_10002478_pt1 | contig 14009 bp, 14 predicted proteins | sample C_140205_EF_Meta_FD_187311 | JGI IMG/M metagenome (GOLD analysis project Ga0209829, IMG submission 187311) | Freshwater microbial communities from Lake Croche, Canada to study carbon cycling - C_140205_EF_MetaG (SPAdes) (version 2) | ecosystem: Environmental > Aquatic > Freshwater > Lake...
AGCGCCGCTGCCGGGGGTTCCGTCGCGGAGCCCCCGGCGCGGTCCGCCGGCGCCGAACGCACGCGCGCGGACCGAACGCCCCACAATCCAACCAAGAACCCTCCCCCCTGCGTCTCCTCCCATGAGCGATCCCCGGCTGATTCGCGACCTGCTGCGGCACCAATCCGACTTCATGGCCTACCTGATGGCCATGGTTCGGGATCTCGACGCGGCAGAGGAGATCTTCCAGAACGTGGCCGTCGTCGTGATGCAGTACGCCGACGGCTCCGGTGCGGAGCCGGTGCGTGATTTTCGCGCCTGGGCGAAGGAGATCGTACGGCGACAGGCTCTGCACTACCTGCGGGCGAAAGGGCGTGCCGCCCGCTTCGTTCCAACGGAGCCCGAGCTCCTGGAGCAGATCGATCGCGCGTTCGACGAGGACAACACCGACTCCGTCGAGCGACAGCGGGAGCTCGAAGCCCTGAAAGATTGCGCGAGCCGGCTTCCGGAAACCTCGCGACGGATGGTCGCCATGCGGTACGAAGTTCGCGCCTCGTTCGATGACATCGCCTCGGCGGTCGGCAGGACCGCCGAGGCGGTGCAGCGGTCGTTGTCGCGGACCCGCAGGCTCCTGCACGACTGCGTGCAATCGAAGATGGCGCACCCACGGGGAATATCACGATGAACCTCACGGATCCCACGAACGGAAATTCGGCCGAGCCGCCGAACGGCGAACTCGACAACCTGATCACCCGGCATCTCGACGGCGGCCTCGACGCGGCCGAACAGCGGCATCTGGCCGAACGGCTCGCCGCCTCGCCCGCGGCCCGGCGAACGCTCGCCGCGTACCTGCGGCTCGAGGGTGCGACGATACGGCTCGCTTCCGCCGGTCAGATCGCCAAGCCCGGGATGCAACATGATCCCGCGACGGCGGCCGAGGCGGTCCCGGGAGGTCCGCTCGTGGCGGCCCGCCCGGAACTGCGGCGATCGCGGAGCATGCGACGGGCCGCGATGGCAGTCGCCGGCGGCCTGCTTGCGGCGGCCGTCGTTGGGCTGCTCGTGACCGGCCTGCCGCGGAACGAGCCCCGTCGCGAAGGCGAACTCGACCTTCTAGCATCCCGGTGGATGGAACTGCAGCGGGAACAGAGCGGGACGGATGCAGAGACGGCCGACGCCGCGGCCGATGGCGACGACCCGGCATCCGCTGCCGCACCGCCACCCCGTTGGCTCGTGGCCGCCCTCGCTGACGAGGCCTCGAACACGGCAAGCCCGGACGAGAGCTGAACCAGAGACACGCCCCCGCGAGACAAGCCGACATGGCAACAACCGACCGGATCCGCCGTGGTAAAAGGAGCCGAATCATGAAGATCGCGACCACCCTTTCGATCGTGGCTGCCCTGCTCATGATTGTCATGATTGTCATGACCGTCATGATCGACGTCGCGACCGCGGAGCCTGCCGCCGCACCGGCGGCAGGCTCCGCCAACGCCGGAACGGCCGACGGCACTGCCCGTGAACAACGGGTTCTCGCCTTCGTCGAGAAGAACCAGCCGGAGCTCGCCAAGCTGCTCTCGCACCTCGCGAAGCGAAAGCCCGAGGAGTACGCCGAGGCGTTGGCGGAGCTCGACCGCAAGGTGCTGTCGCTGGAGGCCGAGAAGTCGAAGGACGAGCGGCTCCACGAGGCCGGCCTACGGGCCTGGCAGGCGCGGACGCAGGTCGACCTGCTCGTCGCCCGCTGGATCGCAGGCGGCAAGAAGGACCGGTCGAAGATCGAGCCCCAGCTCCGCGAAGCGGTCAACGCGGAGCTCGACGCCCGGGCCGAGCACCTCTCGATCAGGAAAGAGCGGTCCGCGGCATGGTACGACCGGCAGATCGTGCGGCTCCGCGACAAGCGGGACGAGGTCGTCGCCTCCCGTCTGGACGACCTTCTCGGCGCCCCAGAAAAGAACTCCGAGCCCAAGCCGGCGGGACGACGATAATCTTTCGCCTGTGGCCAGCGCGAAGCTGGGCAGCAGAAAAGGGGACGCAGCTCATTTCGGTCCCCGAAATGAGCTGCGTCCCCTTTTCCACCCCCGAGAAAATCCAGCTACAATCCCTCCATGCTCTGGGTTGCCTGGAAAATGCTGATCGGAAACCGGGTGAAATACCTCGGCATCGTGTTTGGCGTGATGTTCGCCGCGCTTCTGATCGCACAGCAGTCGTCGATCTTCTGTGGCCTCATGGCCCTCACCGTCAGCCAGATCCGCGACGTGGAAGGCCCAGGCATCTGGGTCATGGACAAAAACGTCGAGTTCATCGACGACATCAAGCCGATGCCCGACACCGACCTGTTCCGGGTGAAGGGAGTGGCTGGCGTCGACTGGGCAGTGCGATTTTACAAGGGGATCGCCCGTGCGCGGATGGAGGAGGGCGACTATCACCAGATTATCCTGCTGGGAATTGACGACGCCACGCTCGTCGGTGCGCCCGAGGGGATCTTCATGGGATCGATCGCCGACCTGCGGAAGCCCGACGCCGTGATCATGGACGACGCCGGCTACCAGCTGATCTGGCCGGGCGAGCCCTTCCAGCTCGGGCGTGTGTTCGAGATGAACGACCATCGCGCGGTGCTCGTGGGCCTCACCAAAGCCCGCCGCACGTTCCAGAGTTTTCCCATCATCTACACCCGCTACAGCCAGGCCGTGCTCTTTGCGCCCCCGGAGCGGAAGGTGCTCTCCTTCGTGCTCGCGCAGCCTAGGCCGGGTGTTGCGGCGACGGAGGTCTGCCGACGGATCGACGCGCAGACCGGTCTCCAGGCCCTCACGCGAGAGCAGTTCATCTGGAAGACGGTCCATCATTTCCTTGCGAAAACGGGCATTCCCGTCAACTTCGCGATCACTGTGCTCCTCGGGTTTCTGGTCGGCACGGCGATCGCCGGGCAGACTTTCTACCTGTTCACCGTGGAAAATATCCGCCAGTTTGGGGCGCTCAAGGCGATGGGCACGAGCAACTGGACGATCCTGACGATGGTGCTCTTCCAGGCGGTGCAAGTGGGCGTGGTTGGCTACGGGCTTGGCGTGGGATTGGCGGCACTTTTCGGCTGGGGCAGCCGGGGCTTCACCAAGCTCGCCTTCTTCATGCCGTGGCAGGTGCTGGCCATCACGGCCGTGGCGGTGTTTTTCATCGTGCTGCTGGCGAGCCTGCTGTCGATCCGAAAGGTGCTCGTGCTCGATTCGGCGATTGTGTTTCGCGGGTGAGTTGTGCGCGCAAGCATTCAGGAAGGAGGCACGTGGTATGCCCAGTCCAGACGCCAGCCGTGCCTCCGGCACGCCCAACGTGGCCGTGCACGTTCGCGGTGTGACGAAGGAATTTGGATCGGGCGGCTCGCTGGCTAGGGCGCTGCGCGGCGTCGACCTCGACGTGCCGTACGGCGAACTGCTCATCCTCGCTGGCCCCAGTGGCTGCGGGAAAACGACGCTCGTGTCGATCGTGGCGGGCACGCTTGAGCCATCCGCCGGCGCGGTGTCCGTGCTCGGCCAGGATCTGGTCGCGATGAGCAACGGCCGCAAGGTGCGATTCCGCCGGGAGAACGTCGGCTTCGTTTTCCAGGCCTACAACCTGCTGCCATCGCTCACTGCCGCGGAGAATGCCGCGGTGCCACTGCTGATCGCAGGCTGGGCGAGACCACGGGCGGTGGAGGCGGCCAGCGAACTGCTCGACACGCTCGGTCTGGGCAACCGACTGGCAAGCCTGCCGACCGAGCTCTCCGGCGGCCAGCAGCAGCGGGTGGCGATCGCTAGGTCGCTCGTGCACGAGCCACGACTGCTGGTCTGTGACGAGCCTACCAGCGCCCTCGACGCCGAGAACGGCCGGATCACAATGGAGTTGATCTCGCGGGTCGCGGTGCAGCCGGATCGGGCCGTGATCGTGGTCACGCACGACTCGCGGGTCTACTCGTTCGCCGACCGGATCGCCACCATGGAGGATGGGAAAATCGAGTCGGTCGAGCTGGGGCCGCTGCACGCGGGCTCACGCGGGATCGCGGGAGGGTAAGCCCTCGTCGCTCGCGGTCTGGATGTGCCGCTCGGCGATGCCGCGGCACTCGCCTTTTGTGGCAGCAAGTTTTCCCATGTGGCTGCAAGTTTTTAACTTGCAGGATCGACACGATGAAATCTTGTCGCCACAAGAGACACGATGGAATCTCTTCGCCACGGGGAGGGGGGGAGGCTGAAATAGGAAAAGAGAGCAGGCCCCAGCCTTTTGTGGGTGCAAGTTTTCCCATGTGGCAGCAAGTTTTCAACTTGCTGCGTCCGACAAGATGAAATCTTGTCGCCATGGGGAACGAGCCGAACGAGCAAGCCAGCGTCGTTTTTCACACGGCTGTCCAGGCAGTTCAGCTTCACAGCACGGTCAGAAAACGACCCGCAAGTCACTCTTTTTGCAGTCACCCATTGGGACCCATTGGGTTCTCCTTCAGAAGAGAAAGCATTGGGCAGAAAGTCCCTGTTTGACCGCAGGGGGCCTGCGCCCATCAAGTGCCATACGGAGCGGATTCGGCTGGGAAATTCGAGGTAGATGGCTTTTTCCGCGGGCTGTTAGCATAGCCGTATGGCCACCATCGACAGCGACGTGTCACAACCCACGCCAGCCCCGACCGCCGCGCCGCTGCGCCGCCGCGTGGAGCGACCGCGGAGCTTCGCCGACTTCCTCACGCAGGTCGCGTTGCCCGTGTCGGCGCTGGCCATGCTGGGCTTTGCGGGCTGGTACGTCTGGAAAACGCGGCCGGTGATGGGCGATCCGCCGCCGCCGATTGCGCCGGCCCGCAGCCCATACGCCGGCACGCTGGCGGCGGCAGGCATCGTCGAAGCGCAGACGGAAAACATCGCGGTGGGATCGGCCACGCCTGGCGTCGTCGTGCAGGTGCTGGTGAAAGTGGGCGACGATGTGCAGCCCGGCAGGCCACTGTTTCGACTGGACGACCGGCCGCTGCAAAGTACTCTCGTCGTCAGTCGCGCCGTCGTAGCGCAGTCGAAGGCCGAATTGGTGCGGCTTGAGGCGGAGCCGCGGCAGGAAAAGATCCCCGTGCTGGTTGCACAGGTCAACGAGGCCCTGGCCGTGGTGGTGCGTGAGGCCGACGCCCTCAGGCGGACCGAGGAGACCTTTGCCCGCAAGGTGACCACAGAGCAGGATCTGATCGCCCGCCGCGAGGCGTTGGCGGCGGCACAGGCGGCGTTCGACAGGCGTCAGGCCGATCTCGATCTTCTCAAGGCCGGCTCATGGCAATATGACCGCGATGTCGCCAGTGCCTCGATGACCATGGCTGAGGCCGACGTCGCCAAGGTCGAGGTGGATCTCGATCGGCTTGTGGTGCGGTCGCTGGTGACGGGCCGGGTATTGCAGGCGAACGTGCGGCCCGGCGAGTTTGTGGGCACGCCGCCGAACCAGCCGTTGGTGATCCTGGGCAACATCGACACGCTGCATGTGCGTGTTGACATCGACGAGTTCGATATTTCCCGATTTCAGTCGGGGGCGGACGCGGTGGCCGTGCCCCGCGGCAATCTTCAGGTGCGCTACCCGCTGCGTTTCGTCTGCATTGAGCCGTTCGTCGTGCCGAAGAAGTCGCTCACCGGCAACAATTCCGAGCGGGTCGACACCCGGGTACTGCAGGTGATCTACGAGCTCGATCCCGGCGGTCTGCCGCCGCTGTTCGTGGGGCAGCAGGTCGAGGTGTTCATCGATGTTGGAACACCATCACCGCAGTCTGTGCCGGACGGCTGAGGGGACGAGGCACACGGAGGGATGCAGGAAGGCCGGGGGGCCTGGCGTGGTGTCGACGGGAAGCTTTCGTTCTGGCGAACAGGCTGTGGATAAACAGCCTTTTCGACCGCACGATGCGGTCGCGAGTGCGCAGCACTCGGACAAACCGGAGGTTTGCAAGTGGAAAAAGTGCATGGACGACTTTTTTTACGGACAGCTAGCAGGCTGTGGATAAGCAGCCTTTTCGACCGCATGATGCGGTCGCGAGTGCGCAGCACTCGGACAAACCGGAGGTTTGCAAGTGGAAAAAGTGCATGGACGACTTTTTCCACGTGTAACTAGCGTGGGTAAACCTGCCTTGCCCCGCGGCCGGGTGGCTGGGACATTCCCTGCCCCCACATGGTGCCAAACCCGAACAAAACCCCTGCCGTGGACATGCTTCGGGCGGTGCTGCGCGCCGGCCTGGCGGCGGTCGTGTTGCTCCAGGGCCCGGCAAGTCTCGCGGTCGAATTCGAACTCGTCGATGCGGTGGCGCCCCGGCCTGCGGCTGTGCCCGACAAGCCTAAGGAAACGGGCGGCATGTTTCTGCCCAGCGACGACGGCATTCGGCTCTGGCGACAGACACTGGCCACCGTGTCCACCGACTGGCCGGTGGTGAGAACGGTGGAGCCCGACTTTCGTTCCACGCCGCCACGCGAGGGATTGATCGAATCGGCATGGCTGGAGCCGCGGAATGCGACGGCCGGAGCAGGCAGCCTACCGACGACCGCTCAGGCCTGGCCGCCTCGGCGACAGCGAGTGGTCGTCCACGTGATTCCGGCCGTCAACGGTGCCTGGATTGATGCCGTCGTTGAAACTCAGTCGATCTCCGATGCCTACGCCCCCGCGGGGCCGGGCCGGATCGAGCTGACGGGAGGATGGCCAACCGTCGCATCCAATGGTGATCGCACGAATATCACCACCACGCTGGCCGCGCGCATGGCCACCTCGACCCAAGGGGCAGCCGATCCGATCTACGCACTGCCGGCGTTCGAGGAGGAGGGGATGGGCAGCGATTCCCAGGAACTGCCGTGGGCGCGCAGTCAGCATCCGCGGCTCGCCCGTGCCGGCTACAAGGTGCTGGAGGATTACCGCAACTTCTATTCCTGCGAGAGCCTCACCTGCCTGACGGCGGCTTTTGGCGCGGGCGCCCTGATGGCCAATACAGGATTCGACACGACCATGCAGACGGCCTGGCAACAGGGAGTGACGCCCACCGACGCGGGGACATTCTTCTCAGACTGCAAGCCGATCGGCGAGGGGAAATATGCGCTCGCCGTGTTCGGAGCCGCGGCCGCCACTGGTCTTGTTCTGGAGGGACAGCCCGCCGGCGACATCATCGGCGAATGGGGCTCCCGTTCGCTCCGTATGTTTGCCGTGGGCGCCCCGCCGGTCTACCTGCTGCAGATGGCGACAGGCGGATCGAGGCCCGGCGAGAGCTCCGCCGGCAGCCAATGGCACTTCAACAGCGATAACAACGGTGTCAGCGGCCACGCCTTCGTGGGCGCGATTCCCTTCCTGGCCGCGGCGGACATGGTGGAAAGCCCGCTGGCCAAGGGCACGCTCTATGTCTGCTCGACGTTTGTGGGGTTCTCGCGGATGACCGACAACGCCCACTATCCGTCGCAGGTGTTTCTGGGATGGTACCTGGCGTGGGCGAGTTCGATGGCCGTGAGCCGCACGGAGACGCACTTTGCCGGCATGGAGGTGCGAGTCGTGCCGCTGCCGATCGCCGACATGGGCGGGCTTGCCATCGAGACGAAGTGGTGAGCTACTGCCGCCGCCCGCGACTCCGCCAGCGGGGCCACGAGCTTCGTGTCTTCGCGGCCGCCGGTGTTCCGGACGTCGATTCCCCAGCATTCGGAGCAGCGGTTCCCCGGCCGGGCCGTTGCTGCCCGCTCACTTCCGCACGGTACCGGCGAGTGGTCGCCGCGTTGTGCGACTTCTCAATTTCCAGAATCCCGAAGTAAGGGTCTGGGTATTGCCAATCGTTTTGAGCGGCTGCTGGGGCGGCACTCATGGCAACGGCGCCTGCCGTGCATGCAATCAAGAAGAGGAGCGTGTTTCGCATGGACGTGCTGCCGGGTATGGGAAACGGGATCGCAGACACGAGTTTAGCAAACTCAGCGCTTGGCCGGCGAGCGGTCGGGGAATGAGCTTGCCCGAAGTGCGTCTGGCCAAATGGCAGGAAGTGAGCCGCAAGGCTTTTGCCCGTCAGAACATAGCGGTGCTATCAATCGCAAAAAGAAGACCTCCAGCCAAGAATGTTGTTGCTGAAGCAATATCTTCGACCCCGGATTTCCAAGATGATTCCGCTCACTCGTGTCCAACATAAAAATGCGCGAAATCCCATCGAAAACGTCATGCCTAGGATGCCGCTTGCTTTTGGATGGCGCCGGGGACATGGTTGGGTCTGCCGGAACGTTCGTGAGAGTCATCCACTCGCATAAACGTCTCGACGACTAATTTCGGAAGACGAGTTGCTGGGCTCTTTGCCTCTCTTTGCGAAGTCCCGGCGCAGCGTAGGCCGACGTGAGTGAACGCCAGGCGGCGCTCGTTCACGACGGCCTTTTGTTATGGCGCCGATTCAAGCACGTCGGCGCGTAGTGGTGCAGCGGATGCCGCGACAGAAATCCCTTGTGGGAGGAACTTGTCATGAGTATCTCGCGCTTTCCCCGCTGGGCAGTTCGAGTATGTGCTAACGCTTCCGAGGCCGGCAGAGTTCAGACTCGCCGCCGACGCACGAGGCAGCCCGCTCGGCAGATTCTGCTTGAGTCGCTGGAGCCACGGCAGATGCTTTCGGTGAATCCTGCGTCGAGTGGCTGGACCGCAACAAGTTCAGCCAATGACCTCTCAAGTGTGGTGGTGTTGGCTCCACAAAACACAATGGGCATCAGCCTGCCGTCGGTTGATTCGGCACCGGTTGCGTCCGCACTGCTGGCCATGACCATGGTGACGGTTGGCAATGCAGATAATGCGGCCGACCCCAACACCGGTAGCGTGTACGGTGCCGTGTCGTACTCGTACCAGATTGGCGCCTGCGACGTGACAGGCTCCGAGTACACGGCGTTTTTAAATGCCGTAGGCGGGACAGATCCCTACGGGCTCTACAGCCCCGCCATGTACCAGGACTTTTTCGGCGGTGCCGTAATCGGTCGGTTTGGCACATTCGGCAGTTACACGTACGCCGTTTCTCCCAGCACCGGCCAACGCCCGATCACGTTTGTGAGTTGGTTTGACTGTGCGAGGTTTTCGAACTGGATGAGCAACGGCCAGCCGAGCGGATTCCAGAACAGCTCGACGACTGAAAACGGTACGTACAACGTGAACGGTGCCACCGAAGGCCCTGCCGTGGCCGCCAACGCAACCAACCCGAATACGGGTTTAGCTCCGACGTTTAGGATTCCGCTTGAGAACGAGTGGTACAAGGCGGCGTACTACTCGCCCAATTACGGTGGCACAGGCATCGGCGGCTACTATGCCTACGCCACGCAGAGCGACACAGACCCTGGCACCACGATCGGCAGCAGTCCGAATCAGGCGAACTACATGGGCGACATCGGCCACGCAACTGACGTAGGCTCGTTTACCGGTAGTGGGAGTTTCTACGGCACGTTTGACCAGAGCGGCAACGTCTGGCAGTGGAACGATCTAGATGGCACAGTCAGTTCGTCTCGTGGCTCTCGCGGCGGCGATTGTTTCAGCTACCCCCTCTACGTGTCGTCCTCGTATAGCATCGCCGACGACGACCCGTCGGTCGAGGCCGCCACCCTTGGTTTTCGTCTCGCAGGTTCGGCAACCGCCGCAACAGTTCCCAGTGCGCCAACATCCGTAGTGGCCGTGAGCGGCAACGCCCAACTGGCTGTGACGTGGGTCGCCCCCGCCAGCACCGGCGGATCGCCGATCATCGAGTATGTGGTCAAGTATTCGAGCAACGGCGGTTCGACGTGGACGCGGTTTCTTCCATCTTCAGGGCTGCCAATTACGGCTCTCTCATGCACTGTAACGGGCCTGAGCAACGGCACGCCCTATGTGATCAAAGTGATCGCTCAAAACGCCGTCGGCATCAGCCTGCCGTCCTATTCGGCACCGGTTACACCGCTGGCGCCGTGAGCGCCCACCACAAACACTCTTGACCGCCCTGATAGCCTCGCGGGTTGACACTTTTCAACCTGTTTTCAAGGAGGCGACTCATGGCTCGACCGACAGACCCGCGGAAGTCCTTGGCATGGCAGCGACGGCTGCAGCAGTTCACGGCATCAGGCATGACGGAGTACCAGTTCTGCGATCGGGAGGGCGTGTCGGTCGCCACCCTCCACTCTTGGCGTCAGAGGCTCGGGCCGCAGCAGCCTGAGTAGGTCTCACGACTCGCGGCGTCATGGAGATCCCCGGCGACCGGGCCGACCTGGTTCGGATCGCGATCACGGCCATGCCTGCGGAGGCACAGCCGTGCTGAGCATCGCGCCTCCGCCGACGATCTATCTTCATTCCGGCGCCATCGACATGCGGAAGAGGTTCGACAGCCTGTCGGGAATTATCCGTGGCAACTTCGGTGGTGACCCCGCTGACGGCAGCCTTTTTCTGTTTGTCAACAAGCGGCGGGGCCGTATCAAGGCGCTGTGGTTGGACGGCGACGGCGTTGTGCTCTGGTACAAGCGGCTGGAGCAGGGAACCTTCGAATCGGTTCCAACGCGTACGGGCGAACAGCGAGTACGGATCGACTCAACGCACATGGCCATGATCCTGGGTGGCGTTCGACTCCCATCTGCGATCCCAGTGCGGGAACTACGGTATTCACTCGTTGCCAAGGGATGTCGCCTACGATCCGTGATGCTCGTGACCACGCTTCTCGATGCCGACCGCTATCCGGCTCCGATGGCTTCGGCATGCCGGCATCACCACAGCCCTCAGGGCTATCGTGGTGCTCCGCGACCGCCCTTGGTCGTTACGAGCCGCGGGTGCGAAAACGCTGACCGAAGATTTACCCTTCGATGACAAAACCACGACAGGACTTGACCAAAGCCCTTTGGTGCAAAGGATGAACGCGTTCACTTCCTGCCATTCGCGTCTGGCATGAGTCTCTGGGAGGGCGAACGCGGCCTCGACAGCCGTTTCACTGAAGAACGTCTCCCGGCAGGTTCTTTGGTGCGGTAGAGGCGTCGCCCCGCATCAGGCGGACAACTCAGCGGCTCAGGAGCGGTCGGACGGCGGCTGGCGGGACGTCGTCGACCAGTTCCACATGGCCGATCCGGCTGGGAAGCACAAAACGCAAACGCCCGTCCACGGTTTTCTTGTCCCGCGACATGATCTCAAGCAGGGCATCGGCAGAGGCTCGCACCGCGGGCGGCAGGGCCACTGGCAGGCCGAATGCGACCAGCAGATCTCGTTGCCGGGCCACCGTTTCCGGTCCGATCCGTCCGAGGCTATGCGCCAGTTCGGCGGCCGCAGCCATGCCAATGGCAACGGCTTCCCCGTGCAGGAGCGTGCCGTATCCGGCAGAGGTTTCGTAGGCGTGGGCAAACGTGTGGCCGTAGTTGAGGATCGCCCGCAGGCCGGAGATTTCGCGTTCGTCACGCTCGACGACGGCCGCCTTCAGAGCCGCCGACCGGCCCACCACGTGCTCGAGCGCCGCGGTGTCCCGGGACAGAATCCTCCCGGCATGGCCGGTGAGCCAGTCAAAGAATTCGGCGTCAAGGATCATGCCGTATTTCACAACCTCGGCGAGCCCGCTGTTGAATTCCCGGCTGGGCAGGGTGGCGAGCGTTTCGATGTCGGCAATCACGCCCCGCGGCTGCCAGAAGCAGCCGACCAGGTTTTTCCCACCCTCGAGATTGATGCCCGTCTTGCCGCCGATCGCGCTGTCCACCTGCGCGACGAGGGTTGTGGGCACGTGCCAGACGGGCAGGCCACGGCCGAAGGTGGCCGCCACGAAGCCGGCGAGGTCGCCCACCACGCCGCCACCCACGCTGACAACATGCGTCTGGCGATCAGCCGCGAGTTCTGCGAGTTCGTTCCAGAGTCGATGCAGTTCGCCCACCGATTTGGATGATTCACCCCGAGGAACGACGAGCATGGCAACCCGGATTCCAACGGCATTCAGCGAGGCGGATACCGCGTGGGCATGCGATGCAACAACCGCCGCGTCGGCGATCACCACCGCCCGCTTCCCGCCGATCGTAGCCAGCGCGGTCCCAATCGAGCCGAGCACGCCGCTGCCAACGACGATGTCATACGAACGATCAGCCGGGGCGGCGTCCGCCGGCAGATTGACGCGAATGGTGGTGGTGGAAGTCGGCACGATGAGATCGTCGCACGGATCAGGCAACGCTTATTCGGTCGAGGTCGTCCTGCGTGACCGTGATCACTCGGGCGAAGCCGGTGTGCTGACGGAGGTAGTCGAGCTCCGCGGCTTCCTGGGGCGATGCGTGCAGCAGAGCCTCTGCCCGCGAGCGGTCGGCCTGCGACCAGTCTTCGCAGTCCGCCGGCCAGACGGTGTGATTCTCAATGACCAGCGCTTCGCGATAGGGATCAAACGCGTTGGGCATGCGCGGCGACTCCAGGACGTTAGCAGGCTGTGGATACACCACGTGTTGGACCGCACGATGCGGTCCCGGGTGCGTAGCACCCGCAAAAAACCGGAGGTTTTCAAGTGGACAAAGTGCATGGAGGACTTTGTCCACGGACAGACAGGGCCTTGGAAACAAGCCTTCGAACCGGAAAAAGCGGGCTGCCGTGACGGGTTTTGTCGGAACGAAACGGGAGTATACAGTGCGGGCGGGCCGGCGGTGCGTTCGGCCGGAAGTTGTCTGAAATACGGACCGGCTGAGTCGGCCGGAGAAAGGTCGGCAAGGATGTCGCGGACTTTCCCCGGCATGTCGCAGCGGTCGGCGGTGTTGCCGGGCACGTGGCTGGTGGTGGGTCTGTTGCTGCTGGGAGTGGCGGCGGCGGTCGCGGGCATCTGGTTTCAACGGCATCAAACGCGACGCTGCCTCGATTTCTACGGCGCGGCGGCCGCTCGACGGATATCGACGGCCCCGCACGTGGAACTGCTGCTGCTGGAGCCTGGTTCCGCACCGCGACGATTACGAGTCAGCGGCCGGCTGGATGTGTCGCAGGCGGCCGGGCTCGTGCACCTGCGACGCGGCCTGGTCGAGGATGCCAACTTTCGCTGGCCTGAAGACGGGGCTGCCGCCACGCCGGAACGCCTGCCGCTGGACTCCTGGGATGTGGCGATGGTGTTTTCCACGGCTGAGGCGAGCGGAGAAAGCGAGGCTTTGGTCGTCGATTTCGACCGTTCCGGCGGAGCGATCGCCGTGGTTGGGCGGCCGGGTCGGATCGGCCTGGGGCGGCTGGGGGCAGGACTCGAAAAGTGGATGAGGTCGACGCTGGGGCCTGCCATCTCCCTCAAGCAGGGGCAAGAAACTGTTCCAGCCCGGTGAAATCGGGCTTTTTCGGGGCAGGGGGCGACGCCTATGATCCCCGCGCACTCTGGACAGTCTGGCACTTGAGGTTCCCCATGCGATCCATGCGATCCATCGCCGTAGCCAATCAGAAGGGTGGCGTCGGCAAGACGACCACATCGGTGAATCTTGCCGCGGGCCTAGCACGCAGCGGCAAGCGGGTTTGCCTCGTCGATCTCGATCCGCAGGCGCACGCCACCCTGCATGCCGGCGTGATGCCCGGGGACTACACCGTGTCGGCGTACGACGTGCTCGTGTCAGGGCAGCCACTGGCGGCTGCCATGGTGCCCGCCGGCGAGAACCTCACGGTCGTGCCTTCCCACATCGATCTCTCCGCCGTGGAGATGGCGTTGGCGGGCCGCAGCGGCCGGGAAGGAATCCTGCGGCAGCGGATCGAAGCCGACCCACGCTGCACGGGAGTGAACGGCTCCGGAGGGACAGGCGGTGCGGAGCCCTTCGATTACATGGTGATCGATTGCCCGCCCTCGTTGGGGATTTTGTCGCTCAATGCCATGGCCGCGGTGGACGAGGTGCTGCTCCCGCTGCAGCCGCACTTCCTCGCGCTCCACGGTCTCAGCAAGCTGTTGGAGACCATCGAACTGGTGGCCGAACACGTCAATCCACGGCTGCGTCTGCTGGGCGTGGTGCTCTGCATGTACGAGGCAGGCACACGTTTGGCCGCGGAAGTCGGCAGTGATGTGCAGTCGTTCTTCGCCTCTTCCGAGACGAGGCATCCGGCGTGGGACTCGGCCCGAGTCTTCGGGACAAAGGTCCGCCGCAACATCCGGCTGGCCG
>Ga0209829_10002479_pt1 | contig 14007 bp, 19 predicted proteins | sample C_140205_EF_Meta_FD_187311 | JGI IMG/M metagenome (GOLD analysis project Ga0209829, IMG submission 187311) | Freshwater microbial communities from Lake Croche, Canada to study carbon cycling - C_140205_EF_MetaG (SPAdes) (version 2) | ecosystem: Environmental > Aquatic > Freshwater > Lake...
ATTATTTACAGATGAAAATCTCCGAAATTTTATATTAGATTTTTAATATAATTTTATATTTTATCAAAATATAAAACTTAATCCAGAGCAGATAAATCTAAAAAATTTTTTGTCATACGAGGGCGAGTATATTCACCGCCAATTTTCTTCAAATAATTGTCGCGTTGATAAGATTCATTAATAGTCTTTCTTTTGTGGTGAGCTAGACGAGCTGATTCATTTGCTAATTGTTGTTTTTCTGGATTTAACCTGTAATTGTAATTACATACCCTTCTAAAATCTGATAGCTGTTCTTTACTATATTCACGAACTTTTAGTAATTTCCCATCAAGACCAACTGGTTTTGTATACGATTCACAAAATTCTTTAAGATTTTTTCCTCTAATAATTTGTTGTTTAGACATTTTATATAAAGATATATATCTTTTAAATCAATATTTAAATTAAATTTTTAAAATAATTTGTATAATAAATGAATAGACAATCAAGAAGAAGAGGTGTAGGAGGATTCCTATCGCAATTTCGTCAAAATTATTATAATCCTACCATACGAGGTATAGCAAAATACATAAAACCAATAACAGATGTAGGTGGTTCGGCAGGAGAAATTATCTATGCAACAAAAGCATTTTTACCATATCGTTATCAAGAAAGTGCTAATAATTTATCAAAAGCATTATTATCAGGACAACGAGTTGTTGATGTTGGCTTGGATGTTGCTAAATCACCAAGTTATGCTTCAGCAATAGAAAATAGTAAGCGAATCATACCTGTAGCACAAGTTGCAAAAGATTTGTATGGTACATATAAGCATAACAGTTTAATACAACAAGCTCGTGCAAATTATAATCCAGCAAATGATGTATTACAAATGCCTGCTAGAGGCTCACGATCATATGAATTCATGAGAACGCTCGGTACAAACGATGGTATGTCAAACCGTGCGGATTAAATTTTTCAAATATTATTATATTGATTATATATAAAATGTTATATACATTAGAATTATTACAAAATACTATGATAAATAATGGTGGAAGATATACTCAATCAATTCGTAATTTGCCAATTGGAAAAAGAGTCAAAATTGTGAATATAATTTCTGTTGTTGGTATTACAACAGGTTTTGTTACGCAACCATTTTTTTATTGGAATTCAAATCTAGTTCAAATCAATTCGTTTGATACTTTAACAAATGGAGGATCTAATACATTACAAGTAATAAATCCTTACAATAGGCTTGTTACAGGTGGCTTAACAAATTATAATGTTGATAATATTGCAACACAATTTGAAACAGTTATACCTGAAACAATAACTATTGAAAAGCGCACTGGTGTTAATAGAACATTATTAATTGATGATGTGCCATTTTATATGAAAATTGTTATGGAATCAATTGATTAATATTTTAAAAATTTTATTATATTGATTATTAATAAAATGACAATTATGACATTAGAATTATCATCAAGTTCTATGGTAAACGATAGTGGAATATATACACAGCCAATAACTAATTTGCCAATTGGAAAAAGAGTAAGAATTATTACTATCTCAAGTCAAACATCAATTACAACCGCATTGATTGTTTTTCCTTTTATATATTGGAATTCTAATCTTATTCAAAATAATTCATACGATAGTTTTAATAATAGCTATTCTAATACACTACAAGTGATTAACCACACAACAAGAGTTATAAATGGTGCTATAACAACCTTTAATACAGATACCATAACAGGCAATTTTGAAACGGTCATACCTGAGTCAATTTCTATTTCTAAAAGAATGACTGTTAATAAAACTTTATTAAATGAAAATCAACCTTTTTATATAAAAATTGTTATGGAAACAATAGACGATTAATTTTTAAATATTTTATTATATTGATTATAATAAAAATGACAATTATCACCTTAGATTTATCTGCAGGTTCTATGTTGGGTGGTGCCGACGGAAGATATTATGAACCAATAGTAAATTTACCTTTTGGAAAAAGAGTAAAAATAATTTCAGTTATATCTTTATGCAGCATAGCAAATGCTTCAATCTCACCATACATGTATCTTTATTCAAATCTTATTCAAAATCAATCTTATGATTCTTTAACAAATGGCACAACAAGTGTATTACAAGCAATAGATTTAGTTAACCATATTAATTCTACTGGGGTATCAACCTATTATACCGATAGTAATATGTTTCAATTTGAATCGGTTCTGCCAGAAACAATAACCATTGAGAAACGAACTGGAATTAATAGAACCTTGTTAAACGATGCGACAGCTTTTCATATTAGAATTTGTATGGAGACAATTGATGATTAAAAAATAAATAACTTTTTAAAAATAAAAAAAATAATTTATAATATTGTTAATATATAAATGGTAAATGTAAAATTACTTCCCACAACACTAGATTGTGTTTTTAATAAATATGATGAAGAAATTCAATCTCTTTCTATACCAAATCATTTAAGTTCATCAAAAGATAACGAAACAATTGATGAAATGACTGCACGAAATATTTTTGTTTTAGACTGCTATATTAGTAGATTACGGAATACAATTTTTTTATCTGATATGATTATTAATAAACTGACTAAAGATAATCCTGATTTATTAAAAGAAGTTCTTGAGAAAATAAACCAGGAACAAACACAAGAGAATCAATCTTTTACAGAAAGTTCTTGAAAATCTAATGCAAGATTAGAATCAAGATTAACAGAACTAAATTTAGGCATCTTATCTAAATTTATTAGTTGTTGTCCTGGTTTTAATTCATAGAAAAATGGCATCATATCTAAAGAAATTGGTTTTTGTCCTTTTTTTAAAGGTACACTTGTAGGAAACATATTTATTATAAAACAATAAAATAAAAATAAAAAAAAAATATCTTCATTAAATATAAATGGAACAAATTGAAGCACAACAAAATGTTGAACAAGAATCACAAATAGTTGAACAAGAACCAAAGCAAGAACCAAAGCAAGAACCAAAGCAAGAACCAAAGCAAAAAAGAAAATATGTAAAGAAAGAAAAACCACCATTTGAAGAATTACCAGTTGAAAAACAGCATGAAATAGAAACTAAATTATATACAATGCCTAAACAAAGGACTGAAAAGCAAAAGATACAATTTGCACAAATGCAAGAAAAACAACAAGAAAGGTGGCAACAAAAAAGGATTCAGAAAGCTGAAAAAATAAAAGAAATGGTGTTAAAACAAATTGAAGTTGAAAAAAGAAATCAAGTATTAAATCATAGAAAAATTAGAAAAATATCAAATGCTATAATTGATGATGAATTCGCTAATGATGATCGTACTATCTTAAAAAAGATTATTGAAAAAGAAAAACAACAAAAACCAGTTGAAATTAACTATAGTAGATTTTTCTAATTGATTTCATCAAAACTTAAAAATTTTTTTTTAAATTTTTTTTTTTATTATATTTATGTATAATAAAATGATGTCAGTTCAAATGCCTAGTGGCACCCAATATAATCGTAATCTACCACAGAATGTGGCTGCAGGCAGAGTTAATACTCGCCGTTATTTCGCCACCAATTCAAATGCTACTTTTAGTTTTGCTACAACTAATGAAATACGTATTGATATCAGTGGTGATAAAAATACATTCTTAAATTGTGCTCAATCTTATCTTGATTTTTCAATGGGTGCTGTTACAGCAAATATCAATTCTCTGGATGGAGGTGCACATTCTTGGATTCAAGAATTGCGGATTCAATCAATGGGTCAAGATTTAGAATTAATTAGCAATTATAATTTAATCCACACAATTTTAGTTCAATATACATCTAATGTATCTAATTTAATATCAACAAATGCTATCACAGGCGGTTATAGGACCCTAAATATGATGCCTGAGTTTATCACAGGCGGTTTTGCAACTGTAGGGACAACAACCACAATGGGTTCAAATATTTTTACTGTGGCAAACACTGCCACAGGACAGGCAGGATTAACATTTGCTTCATCAGGCGGTCGTGGTAATTTTTCACCACACGATACAGAAAAAATTCTCGCAGGAACCAGCAAACAATTTTGTATTCCTCTTGTATCAGGTTTTATGTCAAACAATGTATATCTACCAATTGGTGCTTCAAAAGGTTTTACAATCATTCTTCGTCTAACTGCAGATTTCAATGTTGGAGTTTGGAGTGCTAATACAGGGACATATACAATTTCTAATATCTCATTCAATGTTCCAGTAATTAATATTGATGACCCACAATTCCAAGTTAACTTTGATGGTATGCTCCGCCAACAAGGCAAGGTATCTTGGGCATCACAGACTTACCGCAACTATGTGTCATCTGTTGTAGCAACAGGAGGAGACCAGCAAGTAATTCTTAATGACCGTAGTAAATCTCTTAATGCTATTCTCTGTTGTCTAAGGAGTAATGTAGTTGCGGTTTCCGCATTTGATCGGATGAGTTTATCTTGCCGAACAATTGTTGGTGTTAATACTTTTCAAGTTAGAATAGGCGATAATCTTTATCCGTCCAATCAAATTGTTATTAAGGCAAATGCGATTGGTGCTGCAGCACTCGCAAATGGCAGAGTTGATGTGCCTAACCGTGGAACTGGTTCAGACCAATCAAATCTTAATGTCAGTCGTGCTATGTGTGAGGTTATGAAATCATTCCGAAATCTTCATAGCAATTTATCTACAGGTATAATTTCTCTTGATTCATATGCTTCGGATGAAGGTCTTACTGCACCAAATGCCGTGGGTTTACCGACTGGAACTACAACCGTTCTTCCTAACATCCTTTCTCACTATGGGGCAGGACTTCTAGGAATTGACCTAACAACATATTCAGGTGATGAAGATAGTATTAGTGGAATTAATACCGCAGAAAACAATCTTAATGTGACGCTACTTTTTAATTTCCAAAGTCAAGCGGGGGCATCTTATGAAGTTCAGTCATATGCGGTATGTGATGCTGTGTACAGTCTTATGGCAGATGGTTCATTCCAATCACTTTATTAGATGAATAAATTATTATAATATTATTTTATATTTTTTACAAATATAAAATATTACTAAGAATTAATAAAAGTTTGATGTTTTACTACATTGATTTTATTTGTTCTAATTGTTTATTCGTGCGAACTTTTGCTGTTAGTTCAATATTTTGAATTTTTCATGCCAGTTGTTTAGCAGTCATTTCAGGTTTAAATTTTGTATAATTTCTTCTTTATATATTATTTATTTTCTAATATTTGAAGTCTTTCCATTATATTTTGTATTAATAATGTTTGGTTTTCTATAATTTTTTGTTGTTTTTTAACCAGTTCATTTAATTCTTGAACGGCTCCTGTTAATAATGGTGTAAATTTAGAATAATCTAATTGTTGCATCATTTTAGGATCGTCTTTTTTACCACTGACGATATTTGGAATAATATTTTCTACTTCGTGTGCGAGAAAACCCTGAAAATACATATTATAACCTTCTTCAACATCGTGTTTCATTCTATAAATAACTGGTTTAAGCATCATTAAACTATCTAATGCCTCATCCAAAGGTGTTATATCTTGTTTTAATCTATAATCTGAACTATTAGCATATGTAACAGTTGATGGCGAACTCATTATAACATTACCAGCATTTGTTCCATTTATTGAAAAAGATGTTATATTACCAGCGAAAGTATATGTTAAAGCATTAAATATCCACTGATAATCTGTAGTTATTTGTCTAAAAATAAATCCCAATACTGTTCCATATATTGCTATTGCACGACCTGATATGTTATTAATATACATTTCTAAATTTCCATCTGAGATTGGTTTCATAAAAAAATATTTTGAAGCACCAGTTGGTGTTATAGATGGATGAATGAAATCTATATATTGACTAAATAAAGACATCCCAGATACTGAAGCATTTGATGTTAATGTATTCATACGAATAACATTTCTATAAGTTGAATATGATTGAGAATACCAAGTATTACAAAAAATAGAATAATTAGTATCATTCATTATTAAATCATTATTTAGAAATAAGCCACCAGTAGATTTTAATTCCCATTTTACACTACCCGAAGCATAATACCCATGATTACCAACTGTATTATAATACCAATATCCATCACTAAGAACATTATCAGCAGTTTTAAAAAGAGTAAATATATCACCTGATGCAATTGTAGGAAATAATCTAGCACGGGAAACACCAGATGCTTTTAACCAATTAAATTCAGATAATGCTGAAATATTAATAACAGTTCCACTATATGGACTTATAGTATTTGTTAAAAGACTTGTAAAACTTCCCGTTCCTCCAGTAATTGTTCCACTTGTTGAAATACTACCACTACCAGCAGAAAGACTTGTAAAAGTCCCTACACCTAAATCTGTAATAGTATAAGTATTTGTTCCAGTTGATGTATTAAAAAAACCTAATATATTTGAATTATTAAAAAATAAATAACTATTTGTGCCTGTTATTCCATTAATTTTTAACCTAATTGTATTTAAGGGATCTAATGTAATATTGGTAACTGCCAAAGCACTTCTTAAATTAAAAACAGCACTGCTAACAATAGCACCGCCTGATTGACTTTCTATTTTATTACAAAATAAACCACTAAACCCACCTGAAATTGTTAATCCGTTTGTAGCACCAGTTATATTAACATTACTTGTAAAATTTCCAGTTGTAAAACTACCAGAACCACCTGTTATTGCTCCTGTTGTTGAAATCGTTCCAGTTCCTGCTGATAAAGAACCACCTGTTATTGCTCCTGTTGTTGAAATCGTTCCAGTTCCTGCTGATAAAGAACCACCTGATATCGTTCCAATAGCATTAATATTTCCAACTGGATTAAAAGATATTTTTTGCGGTATCAATCCACTTCCGAGATAATATAGAAATCCGTACGAGTCAAAAAACCATCCTGCTCCGTCATTTTCATCTTTTGTAAAAATTGCTACTATATCACCACCAAATCCAACAATTTCATTTGGTCTAAATACTATTCTGCCTATATTAGCACTTGTATTAAAATTTACATTGCTATTTGTGATAAGATTAGATAAAAATCGCTTTATACCATTTATGCTTTGGTCTGTCAATAAATCCACATATAATCCACTTGAACCATATTTTGAAATTCCAAATAACGATTTACCTGATTTGAAACTGTTCATATTTATTATATATCAATTTAATATATAATATAATTTATTTGTTATATATCTTTATGTGTTTATTTCATCAAAATTTTTATATATTTTACCATCTCTAACTAGCATAAATTGGTGTGGTTTATCAAATACAAATTTTTCAATTTCATTATATTCTTTCCTACTAAATCTATTTTCAAAAAGTTCCTCGTAAATACTATTTTTTTCTTTTAAGTTGTCAGTTTTAAACAAAATGTTTGTTGTTGCTTGTGTTCTGTATTCAAGCTGAAGCATGTTATACTTCTGACTTGTAATTATAACACTTAATGAACCTCTTTTATCTGTATTAGAAGAATTGTATGTGATATGTCGTCTATTTAGAATCATTTTAGATAAGAGTTTTGAAATTTCTCTTGATTTATTACCCTGTAGATCCTTTATGCAATCGTCCAGTACTATTAATATATTATGGTTGTGTGCGCTTTCATATTCACTTTCTAAAATATCATTTAATTTTTCAAAATCTAATTTATTATATAATCGGTCTTCATGTATGCTCCAGTTTGAAAGTGTTTCCGCACTCGGAGAAAACATATAAATCTTGTCAAACATACCACGATAGAATCTTGGCGATTTTTGATGTAAAAGTGAATATAGTAAGTGTGTTTTTCCTGAAGCAGGGCGACCAACTATGTACATGAAAAAGTTATGGGATTCTAATGGTTCTGGTGGTATAAAAGGTAATATATAGTTTTCGTTATCAGATTTTTTAACCTGATTGATTTTTAAATCATCCTTGTTTTTTACTATTTGTAAATTCATTTATTATATACAACATTTTTAATTATAAAAGAAAATGAATGATACATCTTTCTATTTATTTAAAGAGAAAGCGGAATTTGTCAAATTTTAGTAAAAAATAGATAGCACTTTCCGCTTTCTATTTATTTAAAGATATAATTTGGTCAAAAATGTTTAATTCTAGTAAAGAAATAGCACTTTTGTCCAAATACCATTTAAAGTAATTTATTCTTTGTTTATTTGTTCATTTTGTATTTGACTTCTTGGTGATGATGGTGGTAGTTCTTCAGAATTTAAATCTAGAATTTTCATTCCAAATAGATTTAATTGTAGATGCTTATAGCATTTGCTGTTAACAAAAAACTTTGCAATCCTTTCAATAAGTAAAAGAATTAAAATAGTAAGTTGTGCCGAATTCATGTTATCATATGTGCTTGTTGATTCCATTTATTATATACAAAAGATTTAAATATTGATTATAATAAAATATGTCTCAAGTCGTAAACGAATATTTAATACACCTTCGGACTGAAGATTGTTTAAAGTTAAATGGCACTTTAAACAGTTATTTTCAATTTATTTTAAAACCAAGTATCGCGGTTTCAGACACTAAAAATATGTTATCAATTAAATTATCAACAGCAGAAATACCTTATAGCTTTTACACAGTAAATGCTTATAATAACTCGTTTAATATCATAGAAAACGGGGTTCCTAGTTTAATAACACTTCCAAAGGGGAGTTATGATATTTTTCAATTTAGAGATTTAATTCGTGATGAATTAGGTGCTGGTACATACATAGTAACTGTATCAATAAATACTGGAAAAATGAATATTAGCAATCCAACATTAGCTACTCTTGGAATAAATTTTACAAGTGATGCATTTAAATTGATGGGCTTTTCAAACCAAACTTATTCAGCATTAGCGATTGATGGTTTAACAAGCCCCAATGTTATGTCATTGTTTTCTGTCACGGGGATTTATTTAAAAAGCAATCTGAGTGGATTCAATATATATAATTCAAGATTAAATAATAATCTAAGTAGTATTTTACAGTTGATTCAGATTGATGCAGACCCTTTTAACATGATAAACTATAGAAGCACTACAGATGCGTTCATTACAAAATTAAACGACAAAAATATAGATCAACTGACATTCCGCATTACTGATGCAGAGGACAATCTAATTGATTTCAATTGCGTGGATTTCGAATTCACTTTAAAAGTTTTTGAAATAAAAAAAGAAAAAGCAGAAATTAGAGAGCAACAACCATTAATACCACAGATAGAACCATATCAACCATTTGAAATACAACCATTAAATGATTTGATAGAAAAGCAAAGAATTGAAAATATTTTATTCAAAATAAAAAACATTAAATAAAATTGAATCTAAAGATAAAATATTAAAAATATATAATATGTATGTTGGAATTGTTTATAGAATATTTTATGGTGAATTATCTTATATTGGGTCAACTATTAATTTGAAAAAAAGAATTAGAAAGCATATTTATAATTATAAAAATAATATGTCTTGTTCTTCAAAAGAAATAATATGTTTTGATGATTTTGAAGTAGAAGTATTAGCAGAAATTTATTATATAGAAAATCATCTTGATAAAAATTTAAGAAATCTTGAACGAGAATATATGGAACAATATGTGTGTATTAATAAATTAAGAGCAATTGTTTCAAAAGAAGAAAGAAAAAAAGAAACAAAAGAATATCAAAAAGAATATGAAAAATTAGATAAAAGGAAAGAATATAAAAAAGAATATAGAAATTCAGATACACATAAAGAATATCAAAAAGAGTATAACAAAGAATATAAAAAAACAGATAAATGTAAAGAATATAAAAAAGAATATGAAAAATCAGATAAAAGGAAAGAATATAAAAAAGAGTATTATCTCAAAAACAAAGCAACATAATTTTTATATTTTTAAATATAAAAATCTTTTCTATTATAAATGAAGACAAACTCACCAATTGAACACGAAGAACAATCAAAATCTTATGTAAAAAAGGGTAATAATGAGAATACTAATACTATTAATATAAAAAATAGTATAAATTTAGGTGATCTTATGCAAAAACTAAGAAAAACAAAAGCAAAAAAAAGAGCAAAACGAAAAGGTATTAGTCAAGAAGAGCAACAAATTATTCAAGGAATGGATGGAATACCTGGAATGCCTGGAATGCCTGGATCACAAGGTATGTCTTTTCAACAACCAATGCAACCACAAGAAGCAAATCAACCAATGCAAACACAACAAAATCAATTACCAAATGCACCAAATCCACTACCACCGATTTTAGAAAAAGATTTAGAAGATGCTTATAAAGCATATGAAGATATCAGAAAAATTGCTGAAAAAGATAATATAGAATTACCAGAAAATTTAAAAAATATAGAATCAGCAATGATTGCAGACCCTTCGAACCCTATTGAAATCAGAAATGTTATTAATGAACTACAAAACGATACACGAAGCATTGCTAATTTATTACCACAACAATCACAAGACAGTTTAACTCTTGACCAATTAGCATTTTCTAATCGTCCTAGAATACAAATGCCTCCGCCCTTGATATCTTCCTCATCAAATGGACAACATAGTTCAGAAAATATTACAAGCAATTCTACAAGAAGTGTTGTTCCAGTAGTAAATAGATCGTCAGGTTTATCTCTTAGAGATATGGGTACATTAGATAGAATTGGTTCAAGACAAAATAATACAATCGAAGATTTAAATCAATTAAAAGATTTATATCAACGATATACTGTTAGTCTATATAGACCACAATTTCCTAATCAATCAACACAAGAACAAGTCAATGATTTATATGATAAATTATCAAACTTAAATGAAAATCAATTAAAAAGAATAACACCATCAGTACTTCAACAAGAGAGAGAGATTAAATTTCAATCAATAGATGAAAACAGACCATCATTACAAAGAGTATTACCTATACAATTACCTATACAATTTAGAGATAATAATTCTACACAATCAGGATTAGATTTAGCAAAAATAAGTAAGTCATCAGGTTTAAGTAATTTTTTATCAGAAGTATCAGCAATACAAAAAGCACCACCTAAAACTCAACAACAGATATACAGAGATTTAATAAGAGAACCATTAAGTTTTGAACAAGGTAGTACTACAAAATATGTACCACCAAAAAAATCAAATACATATGATGAAAGTTTATCACTATCACAAAATTTAGATAGAACGACACCAAAGACATTATTAGATACTTTAGCAGAAAAACCAAAACCACTTGAGAGGAATCTATTAGGACAAACATTTAGTGCTTTTAGTGATTTGTTAAGTCGTTCAAGAGATGCACGAGATGCGGCCGCCTATGGTGGTGTTGCTTTAGGTACAGTACAACCTGAACTAATACCTGCTATCGGTCTTGCTGAAACTGGTAACCAAGCACTTAATATTATTGAAGCTCCTGTAAATGCTATTGAAAGAGCAATACAACAACGAATCAACCGTCCTCCACCAATCAAAACATACAGAACTGATGCTTATGGAAATAGATTTGCACTTTAATTATGATTAATCTTAATGACTATTTATTTAAAGATATATTTTGGTCAAAAATGTCTAATTCTAGATGATAAAAAGAAATAGCACTTTTGTCCAAACCACATTTAAACAAAATTATTTAGTGATTTAAACTTTATATCTTTAAAAATAATTCATATAAAAAAAATAAATAATAAATATATTTTGTATATATAAATATGTCAGATATGAAAACTACAAAAACTCAATCTCGTTGGATACAACATGTAATGGCCTATGCCCAAGAAAAAGGACTAAAATATAATGAAGCACTTAAGGATCCTAATCTCAAAATTGGATATGTAAAAGTAGAAAGAGTTAAAAAATCAAAATCTGAACCACCAATGAAGGTCAAAAAAGAACGAAAAAAGAAAGATGTGATGTTAGTTGTTGTGGAACCACAACCAATTATGCAAGAATTAATGAATGTTGTTGAAAAACCAAAAAAGGTTCGTGCCAAACGACCAGCAAAAAAAAATGAAGTTGCGATGATGTGAAAGATTTGAATCGGTATCTAAGTAGAAAAATTCATGTAAAAATCGATACTACCTTTCTAAAACCAACTCTAAAACAAGATGGTGTAGAATTGATAAATCAACTTAAAGAATAAGAATTTATAAATATATAATATGACAAATGACAAAACCAGAGATTATAATTTAAAAAAAAATATTATTAGGTGCGATAAATGTCATACTAAATTATATTATTTAAATTCAACCCATCACTGTATTAAATATGAACCAGTTGGAATGGGAGAACAAATAATAGCAGATGAAATTGATAATGAAAATAACCGAAACAAAACTGGACTCTATTTTGATTGTAATGGACAACAGTATCGTTTAACAACTCCTTTTGAACCAATTGAAAAATATATACATATACCACAAGTTGATATTATATATGATTCTAAACCACAAATCTATATGTATACAAGATTTGAATGTCAATTTTGCGGACAACAAATTAACGAACACCAACGACAGAAGCATCAATCCACCAAAAAGTGCAAAAGGATTAAGGCTAAGTATTACATTGAATAATAGATTTAAAGAGATATAATCATAATATAAAGATATATATTATGATTGGAAGACTATATAAATTGTATTTGTGGAATAGATTTTACAAAAAATCATAAAGCACGACATGAACGATCACGATTTCATTGTGAATTTATTCAATCAGCGATGTAATTACTAATAGCAGTTGGAATTGAATTTGTCATGAAATTAGTATCTTTATCTAAATCATTCATTACCTTTGAATATTTTTTACTAAGATACAAGTGTCTCATAGAACTACTACTCAACGCACCAATATCTTTTGTGAGTCGCACTAAACTTCTAGAAACATCTGACGATTTAATTGATTCTCCTTTTTTGTTTTCAAACAAGTATTTTGTTTTAAAATCATCTACAAACTTAACAAGCATCTTAACTAAAACTTTATCAGTTATTTGTTCAAGTACTGCCCCATGAGTACGAACAGTTTTAAAATGATTAAGGACAAAATATATTGTAGATTTATTTTTAATCCAAAGATAATTTTTATTATTATCTTCAGGTTTATTTTTACCAGAATAGATTTCTAAATTAGCAAATGTTTCAGATCTACTCGGTGGTAGTAATGTATACAATGACATTAATAAGGCATCACACGATTCTGAGTATGTTAATTTCGTTTTGAAAAAATGTACACGAAGTTTGTCTGCAAGCTTTATAACATCTTCTAGGTCTGCTACTTCTTTATTTTTACGATGTGATCCATTTTTGATATTTTTATTGACTTCTTTTAAACGAGCATTTAATTCTTCTAATCTATCACGATTTTTTGCTTTTTGGAGTCCAAGAACTACTAGACAACTAGCGATATAGGATGCCAAGGTGTTATTTGAAGCGACCATGAGTTTTGCTAATGTTGCATCTGATGTAAAAATATCAGGGTTATCTGATCCTGACTCAGTGATTAACCTTTTGATATTTCTTTTGTAAAGATTTAGACTTGATTCTGTAATATTACGACTATCTTTAATTTGTTGAATAATCGTTTCCATTTTATATTAAACAAGATTTTAATTATTTAAAATAAATTAAATATAAATATAAAATGGAGGCTAACTTAAAATCAAAAGGTATTTTTGGTGTAGTTCGTAATATTAAACAACAAGAAGCAAAAATTAAACAACCAAAAATAGTTGATCGTAAAACATATAATTCAAATTATAACAAATGTAATAAAGATAAAATTTCTGAAAGAAAAAAATTGTATTATCAAAATAATAAAAATAAAATATTAAAATAAGAAAGATAAACTAAAATTAATAAAATAAGAAAGATAAAGTAAAATTAATTAATCAAAAAGTAAGTTTTCAATAACAAAATTTAAATTTATTCATATAAAGTTAGTTTAAAATGATATTTTACTTTTATTTATTTTACT
>Ga0209829_10002481_pt1 | contig 13995 bp, 13 predicted proteins | sample C_140205_EF_Meta_FD_187311 | JGI IMG/M metagenome (GOLD analysis project Ga0209829, IMG submission 187311) | Freshwater microbial communities from Lake Croche, Canada to study carbon cycling - C_140205_EF_MetaG (SPAdes) (version 2) | ecosystem: Environmental > Aquatic > Freshwater > Lake...
ATTATCTTTGCCGCATCACGAAGGTCATTTAAACGACTATTTGAACAGGATCCAATAAAAACAAAATCTACTTTAAGATTTAATAAGGATTTGCCTTCTTGAATACCCATGTATTCTAAAGACTTTAAATTTTTAGAATACCCCAAAATATTTTTATCTGAGTTATAAGGAACGACATCATCAATATTGATTGTCTGACTAGGATCAGTGCCCCATGTAATTTGAGGAGAAATTTTTGAACAATTAATTTCTATCTCTTGGTCATAAATCGCATTTTCATCACTCCTTAAAGTATCCCACCAAGATGCAAGTTTTAATTTCTCATCCTCATTAAAAATTTCTAAATTATCTTTAATCCAATACAAAACCTTATCATCGGGTGCGATTAAACTACTTTTACAACCCCATTCTATTGACATATTACATAAGGTCATTCGCTCTTCAACTTTCATTGAATCAATAATTTCACCGCAAAACTCTACTACATAACCATCTCCTTTAGCAACACCGTGTTTACTAATCAGATAGAGAGCCAAATCTTTTGCCGTTACACCTTTGTTTAATTCACCAACAAAGTTGACCTTCATTTGTTTTGGTTTATCTAAAACAATGGTTTGTGTAGCAAGAACGTGCTCAAGTTCAGATGTACCACATGCAAAAGCCAAACACCCAAGTGCGCCAACAGTCGAAGCATGACTGTCAGGACAAGCTAAAGTGAAACCAGGTAAGGCATAACCTTGTTCAGAACTTACGATATGAACGATTCCATGATCTTTAGAATTCACATCAATTAGTTTTAAGTTATATTTTTCCGCGAATAATCTAGTTATCCGAATATGATCTGAAATTAGTTCAACTCCTAAAATAGTTGGTACAGTATGATCTTGTACTATTACAGTTAAATCTTTTCTACGTATGGCCCTATTTGATTTTTTTAATCTTGCAAATGCATGTGGAACATGAAGTTCATGTATCACATGTCTGTCTATATATATAATTTCCTTTCCATCTTTACGCTTTCCAACGGAATGTAAATCCCACAATTTTTGAAAAAGAGTTTTAGGAATAGTCATATTGAAATCACTTGGAATTTAGGTAAAAGTCTTCAACATCAAGCCATTTTTTTAAATCTAATACACTATTGTATTCATCGAAAGTTGACATCATGTGGCTTATAGATTTTGTATGACTCTTTTCTCTCAACTCACTAAAAGCCAACGTTAAAGCTTTAACAACGGAATATCTCGCAGTTCCAGCATGTAGGGCGAGTATGCATCCACAACTTTTTAAAAAATCGTCAGTAAGTTCATTTGTAGGTGCAGATTCTTGAATTACGCAGGCTAGTGGCGCTTTAACAATATCTGATGCATATTTAATTTCATCAGGTGTGTTTGCTCCCATGATTATGACTGCATCAGCTCCTGCATGTATGTATGACTTAGCTCTTTTACATGCTTCCTCAATACCATACATAGACAAAGCGTCAGTACGAGCAATAATCATAAAATCTGCTGAATGTCGTGCACCTATAGCGGCTTTTAATTTTATGATTTGCTCCTTTTCTGAAATAACAGGAATTCCTTGGGGGAGTAGTCCACATCGTTTTGGAGTTACTTGATCTTCAAGATGTATTGCAGAAATTCCCGCAGATTCAAACTCGCGTACAGTTCGAATTACATTCATTAAACCACCGTACCCTGTGTCAGCGTCGCAAATTAGAGGAATAGATATATTTTGAGCAATATTTTTAGCGTGAGTTATACTTTCACTCATGCCCAACATTCCCAAATCTGGCACTCCAAGTAAGCTGGCGGATAAAGCATTTCCGGACAATCCAACTGCTAAAAATCCAACTTTTTCCGCTACCTTTGCTGAGATTCCGTCATAGGCATATGGAATCCTTAAGAAATCATTTTCGTAAATTAGTTTCTTTAAAGTTGATTTGTATTTCATATCACGTATTTTCTTTTGAAAGCTTATTCAAACTTGTATTATTAATATTTTCTTTTTGTCTTATCAATTGATTTTGTCTCTCACGGGCTTTGTTTTTTTGAATAAAAGATTTAGTACTAAAACAGCGTGGACAACTAACTCCCATTTCAAATTCTGGCGTTAGTTTGTCCTCTTGAGACAATGGTTCTCGACAACAACGACATAATTCATAATCACCGGGAACTAAACCGTGACGTACGGTAACACGTTCATCAAATACAAAACACTCACCTTGCCATAAGCTTTCAACTGAATCAACATTTTCAAGATATTTTAAAATACCACCGTCAAGATGAAATACATTCTCAAATCCCTTGGATTTTAGATATGCAGTTGATTTTTCACATCTAATCCCACCGGTACAAAACATAGCAATTTTTGTATTTTTTTGTTTCTTTAGTAATATTTCTGAATTAGTATTTAACCAATCCGGGAATGAAGAGAATTTCTTTAAATTTGGATTAATTGCACCTTTAAATGTTCCAAGTTCCACCTCATAATCATTTCTTGTATCGATTAAAACGACGTCTGGTTCAGAAATTAATTTGTTCCACTGTAAAGGACTTACATATTCACCAACAATTTCGTTTGGGTTTATATTAGGAATACCCATAGTGACAATTTCTTTTTTTAGCCTAACTTTCATTCTTAAAAAGGGAGAAGTTTTAGACCATGATTTTTTGTAATCTAATTGGATATGAATTACATTGTTTTTAAAGTAGTTAAAAAGAGCGTTTACTGAGTCTTCCTCACCAGATATAGTTCCGTTTACTCCTTCGTTGGCTATAATTATTAATCCCTTCAGATGCAGACTTGTACAATAATCATGAAGTGGTTTTATAAAATTTTCTGGATTATTTATTTCAATGAATTTATAAAATGAGGCATTAAGGTATTTTTTAATCATAATTAATTCGGAATTCCAAGTCTACGAACTATTTCTGAATCGAAATTTTAAACGAATTTGAATAAAATAAATAGCTTCAATTACTTCTAAATTATTTGTTGTATTCATAATTTACGGATGATAGTTTGGTCTACTTAATAGGGAAAGTTTAAAATTTTTTTTCATTATTTATTTTATGTAATTAGAATATAAAAATGCATGAAAACAGTAGTTCTTTAGTTCCTCAATGGGACACAAAAAAAAGCTCAAGCTATATTTTATTTGATTTAACTTGAAAAATTATCCTTTATAGAGTGATAAAATTAAATCTAAATTAACGGATTACATTCAAATACTTCTGTAATTCTACCTATTTCTCAAAGGAAAAAAAATGACTGGCGTGACTTGGAAAAACGGCGAAGAGCATTGGATAAAAAAAGATAGTATTAATCTGTTTTTATGGCAAAAAAAAGCCGCGCCAAACGTTCCTTTTATGGGGACTATTTTCTTTATTCATGGGTCATCAATGGCGTCGCAACCAACCTATGATTTATATGTAAAGGATCGTCCATATTCTTCCGCTATGGAATGGTTCAGAGATAAAGGTTACGACACTTGGACCATGGACAACGAAGGATACGGAAGATCCGACAAACATAGAGATATTAATTTTGATATTTCTAATGGAGCTGATGATATCAATGCAGCAGCGCAATACATCTTAAAGCATACCGACTCAAAAAAACTAATGTTGTATGGTATCTCTTCAGGAGCGTTAAAGGCTGCTTTATTTACACAGCGACATCCTGAAGTTGTTGAGAAGTTAGCCTTGGATGCATTTGTTTGGACGGGTGAAGGCAGTCATACGCTGGATCAACGAAAAAAGAAACTACCAGAATTTTTATCAAAGAATCGAAGACCTATCGACCGACCGTTTGTTCATAGTATCTTTGATAGAGATCATCCTGGAACAGCAGATGAAAATACGATAGAAGCTTTTGCGGATGCAATTCTGACTTTAGATGACTCAATGCCAACGGGAACATATGTTGACATGTGTTCAAAATTACCCCTAGTTGATCCAAAGAAAATTAATGTTCCCACAATAATTTTAAGAGGTGAATTTGATGGGATAGCTAGTCTTGATGATCTAATCGATTTTTATAAGTTATTACCAAATACGAATAAACAATTTAGTGTAATGGCAGGGATATCCCATGCTAGTTTTCAACAAAAAAACTACATGATGGTGTATCATATTTTACATAATTACTTTGCAATGCCTGATCCAATATATTTAGGCTAAAGGTTTTCATGAAAAATTCATGTGCGATAGTGTTATTGATTGCATGTTCAATCTTTAATGTTGCTTATGCAGACGTATACCCCAACAAACCGATCCACTTGATAGTTCCTTTTGCTCCTAGTGGGTTTACGGATATTGTTGCACGTGTCTTGGGGCAAAAGCTTTCGCAGTCATTAAATCAACAAATTATCATTGAAAATAAATCCGGTGCTGGGTCTACGATTGGTACTGACTTTGTTGCAAAATCAGCTCCAGACGGATATACACTGGTGATGATTTCAACAACACACACAATTACCCCATTTATATATAAAAAAATACCCTACGATCCAATCAAAAGCTTTTCGCCAATTAGTAAACTAGCAGATTCAGCTTATATATTGGTTGTTAATTCAGGTTTACCAATTTATTCAGTAAAAGATTATATTAACGCATCAAAAACCAATCCTAATAGTATTCGATATGCATCATCTGGAAATGGAAGTTCCCAACATTTAATGGGTGGATTATTTGCCTCAATGACTGGAATCAAAATTCAACATGTACCTTATAAAGGTAGCTCAAACGCATTAACAGATTTAATATCAGGTGTTGTAGAAAGTAGTTTTGCTGGAACTTCTAATGTTTTACAACAAATTCAAAACGGTAAGCTTCGTGCACTAGGGGTCACAACAGCTAAAAGAATTCCTCAATTACCAGATACTCCAACAATTCAAGAAGCTGGTTTGCCCGGCTATGATGCGTCAGTCTGGCTTGCATTACTTGCGCCTAAAGACACTCCAAAATCAATAGTCGACAAATTAAATTATGAAGTTAATTTGGGCTTGAATTCACTTGATGTCAAGAAAACATTATTTGATGCGGGAATTGATGTAAGTACATCAAGCCCTGATAACTTATTGATATATATGACAAAAGAACTAGATCGATGGGGGCATGTCGTAAAAGATGCCGGCATATCACTTGAATGATAAAGTTAAGATATTTCATTTATTAAACGCTAACTATGCGGATATTAATTGTTGAAGATGATAGTGTTTTATTAAATGTATTAAGTAAATTCCTTAATGATTTGGGTCATATAGTCACCTGCGTAAGTGATATTTCTGAGTCAAAATATATTTTATCAATACAGGCGTTCGATGTTGTTTTACTAGATCTTAATTTACCAATTAACAAAGAATCGCCATCTATTATTGGAAGTGGCTTGGATATTTTAAAACTTATACGAAAAAACAATGACTTAACACCTGTACTAGTACTGACAGCTCGTGATAGAACCGAAGAAAGAATTTACGGGTTAAATGCTGGTGCAGATGACTATATTGGGAAGCCAGTAGATTTGTTTGAAGTGGAAGCTAGATTAAGAGCAATTTTACGTCGAAGTCAGAAGACAAATGAGCAACAACAAATCGGCAAACTAAGACTAGACCGAACTCAGAAGAAAATATTTGTTAGTGATACTGAGTTAATTCTTCCAGCAAGAGAATTTGAAGTTCTTTTTGAGCTAATGACTCCACCTGGTAAAACAGTTAGCAAAAGAGATTTAGCATTAAAATTATCAAATTCTGAGGATTATTTAATTGATAATGCAATTGAAACTTTTATTTCAAGGATAAGAAAAAAAATAATATCGAGTAATGTAAACATTCGAACATTGCGGGGATTGGGCTACCTTTTAGAAGAAAAAGATCATGAATAATTTTAATTTACTTCCTTCACTACGAAGTAGGTTAATGAAAGGACTATTCATACCACTTTCAATTTCGTGGTTAATTGGCGCTGTAATCGTTATATTTATATCCAGTTATTTTACCGAGCAGGCCTATGATCGAGCTCTACTTGATGATGCATATTCTGTTGCGAGCCATGTTGTATTGAATCCCTCTAGATTGAACAACCAACTTGAAGTTAATTTATCATCAAATGAAATGTCTACGCTATTATTTGATCAAAGTGAAATGGTTTTTTTCCAAGTATTGAATGATGATGCAACATTAATTGCTGGACATCCAAACATCAGTGCTCCATTAACAAAGTCATTTGATAAACCACTTTTTTCAGATGTAATTATACAAGACAAAAATTTTCGTGCTGTATCAATTCACAAGGAGCAACCCGCCAATTTTTATATTGTGATGGCTCAAACTTCCAACTTCAGAGAATCTTTGATACAACATCTTGTTCTTTTTTCAATCATTCCTCAAATTATCATTCTTTTCGCCTTAGCGATGAGTTTAAGAAAAGTCATTAGCTATGAATTAAGACCATTAATTAATCTTGAAAAGGTCCTCGAAAGCCGTGAAGCTTTAGATTTGAATCCAATCGAATTAGATAAGCGAACAAAGGATGTACTTAACCTGGGCGTAGCAATAAATGGTTTATTCAATAGAATTCAAGATGGAATAAGAATGATGAAAGAGTTTTCAGGCAATGTTGCCCATGAACTAAGAACACCTTTAGCAGGCATCAGAGCTCAAGCTGAATATGGTTTACTCAGCAGTGATACAGAAACTTGGAAGATGCAACTTCAAGGTATTGTTAAAAGTGAGGCTCGAGCCAGCCATTTAGTCGACCAAATACTTGCTTTATCGTTAGCAAATGAGGCCCAAGTTGGCTTCAAACTAGAATCTGTAAACGTGGAAGAGGTTGTAAAAGAAAGTATCTTGAAATTTTTGGCTCGTGCGGATGCTTTGCATGTTGATTTAGGCGCTCAAGGCATTGAACCTGATATTTACATACTAGCTCAGCGAGATCTTTTAGAAGGTGTTTTAAATAACTTAATTGATAATTCGCTGCGCTATGGCAAAAATGAAAACAATGAATCTAGAATTACAATCGAGGTCAATAGACGAATGTCAGGAGATCAATATCCCGAAAAAATTGAAATATCTGTTATTGATAATGGGCCTGGGATCAATAACGATCAAATGAATTTGGTTACACGAAGACGTTCGCAAGGGAAAGCGGGTCAACTTTTAGGATTAGGCTCTGGCCTTGGTTTAGCGATAGTTAATGAATATACGAGAATAATGGGTACACAGTTAAAACTGTCAACCGCTGATGAGATGACCCAAAAAGGTTTGAAAGCAAGTATTACTTTTTTATCATCTGGAAATACACCATTTTAATTTTGCAATCAATATTTTTTAATTGACACTGTTACTGGAATGCTAATGAAATTAGCAGTTTATTCATTCAACAACATTTGGATTTCAATTACACCATCATATAATTTTCAGGAATAAATCCACATATTTAAATTCTCCACCAGTAAGGGTTAGTACTAGCGTAATTTTTTAATTGACCTTCCTCGAATTTAATTGGAAAATCAATAATAAGGTAACTAAAGAATTTACAACGAAATGACTAAAAAAATTAAAAATAAAGTAATTATTACTTGTGCTATTACAGGCTCTATTCATACGCCTTCAATGTCACCACATTTACCTATAACCTCTGAGGAGATAGCAAACGAAGCTGTCTTGGCTGCAGAGGCTGGGGCCGCAATCGTTCATCTCCATGCTAGAGATCCAGTGGATGGCAGACCAGTTCAAGATCCTAATTTGTTTAAACAATTTGCAACAATTATTAAAAGTCGATCTGATGTAGTTTTGAATTTTACGACTGGGGGTGCTCCCACAATGAGTATTGAGGAGAGACTTCAACCAGCATTGCAACTTAAACCAGAGGTTGCATCCCTGAATATGGGTTCAATGAATTTTGGGTTGTTTCCAATGTTAAATCGTTTTAAAGAATTTAAGCATGATTGGGAGGAGCCATATTTACGTGAATCTGATGGAAGAATTTTTAAAAACACCTTTAAAGATATTCAATTTATTTTGGAAAGTTGCAAAGAAAATAAAACTCGTTTTGAAATTGAATGTTATGACATCGGCCATTTATATACAGCTGCGTATTTTTTAGAGCAACAGATACTTGAGCCGCCACTTTTTATTCAATCCGTTTTTGGTATTTTAGGAGGTATTGGCCCACACCCTGAAGATGTCATGCAAATGAAACGCACCGCAGATCGATTATTTGGCGATGATTATGTTTGGTCTGTTTTAGGAGCAGGAAGAAATCAGATACCAATTGCAACTATGAGCGCAGTGCTTGGTGGAAATGTTAGAGTAGGATTAGAAGATTCAATTTGGAATGGTCCCGGTAATCTTGCAAAGTCAAATGCCGATCAAGTAAAAAGAGTTAGGTCAATCATTGAGGCCTTATCTTTAGAGGTAGCAACTCCCGATGATGCTCGCGAAATTTTGCACTTAAAAGGATTTAATAATACGGGATTTTAATTTCAAATTATGCTTTAACATTTAAATAATACTGCCCTTCATCATTTGATGAATATATAAATGAAGTGCAGTTCAATATTTAAATTTATATTTTTTTAATTAAAACTTTTCGGAACTTAACAATACCACTGCCGAATTGCAATCCAATATTTCCAGAACTATGAAGATTATTAGAACTTGAAGAGGTTATATTTCCATTAATTCTAAAAATCAAGAGATCATTGTTCGCTGTAATTTCTATCTTACTCCAATGGCCCCCAATCTTTGGCGTTCCGGAAACTTTTGCAACGTCTACAATGGCTCCGGTGCCATAAGTGGGATCTGGTCGACTATCCCAAATATTAAATTCATAACACGTATCTGCACCCATTTTGGTCACATCAGAACATCTAATAAAGAAGCCGCTATTGGTTTCGGAATCCACCCAAATTTCAGCATAAAGTTGAAAATTCGAATAAGTTTTTTTCGTGATTAAATACGATGGAGTCTTACTAAGCAGTAGATCAGCCTGAATACTACCATCCTGAATTCGCCAGTTTGCTGATCCATATTGCGTAAATTGATTCAAATTTGAATTACCATCAAAAATTATTTCCCAATTATTTTGACTGTTCAATTGATTGGTTGGCATTTCTGAACAAGCGGAAAATAATAATATCAAAAGTAGGTTAAAAACTTTATAAATTAGATTTTTATGCATTTTGAAAACTTTAAAGTTGCAATATAAATAGTTTGCACTTAATTGATTTTTAGTCAATCCTTATAAACACCATCATTGAAATTCCATATATCAATATTTTTAGGCTAATTTAAGTAAGCATTTAATAATATCTTGATTAGATTAAAAAAATTGAATTTCAACAGTTCATTAAGTTAAACAGACTTCAATCAAATCTGGGCCATTGTGTGATAAAACCCCTTTAAGCGTATCAAACAGTTGTGTCAGATTTTCAACCTTAGTAGCCATCACCCCATGGCCTTTAGCGAGTGAAACCCAGTCGAGACTTGGTTGCTTTAGGCTCAACATGCTTTCAGCTTTTAAACCCGGAGTTCCAGCGCCAACATTGTTAAATTCACCTTGAAGGATCTTATAGGCCTGATTTGAAAAAAGCAATATTTTGACGTTTAGGTTTTCACGAGCCATTGTCCATAAACTTTGGAGTGTATACATTGCACTTCCATCACCTTGCAATACTAGAACAGGACGATCAGGACAGGCCGTTGCAGCACCAACAGCACAGGGTAGACCAAACCCAATTGAGCCACCCATGATATTGAGCCAATCATGTTGTTTAGCATTCATGGTATTTAAATCAAAAGCGCGTCCAACTGTAATTGATTCATCTACAACAATTGAATTCTCGGGTATTAACAATGATAAAACCTGCGCAATACCTACGTCAGTAATATTTCCAAATGGTTTTTGAATTTCGAGAGCAGTTACTATGTGCTTGTTTGTTATATGCTTGGACCCAAGAATATCTTCTAAGCTCAATACTGCATCCAGAATACACTCATCAACTGCAGCGAGTTGAACAATATTACAATTTTCGGGCGCCAAATAGCTTGGTTTATTTGGATAAGCAAAAAAAGCAACCGGTGGCTTTGCTCCTATCAAAATGATATTCTTAAAATTTTTTAGTAATTCAAGAGCATTATCAACGACATAAGGAATTTGTCTCGCTCTAACCCTACCCAGGCCTCTTTGAATGCGAGGATTATTATTTTCAGAAAATATAGTAGCATCATATTGGGATGCAATGCGACCAACTATCTCTAGAATATTTTCTCGGACTGCAATACCCCCCAAAAGAATCAAGGTGGATTCCTTTTTAGCCAAAATATTTGCGACTGTATGAACCTTTGCGTTTGATACTTTGATCCTTTCTGTTGTGACTGACTGCTTTTGTACGTCAGCTCCAACACCCCAAGCAGTATCAGCCGGCAAAATCAAAGTTGCAATTTTTCCTGGTGGCGTATTAGCAATCTTTATTGCCTCAAGACCATCTTTGGCTACATCCAATGAGGAAACTGAGGTTTTAACCCAGTGAGACATAGGTTTTGCTACACCCTGAATGTCCGAGGTCAGTGGTGCATCGCATTTGATATGATACCCAGCATGCTCGCCGACAATATTAACAATACCGGAGTTTGCTTTTTTTGCATTGTGTAAATTGGCAAGTCCATTCCCCAATCCGGGGCCTAAATGCAATAAGGTTGAGGCGGGTTTATCAGCCATTCGATAATAACCATCTGCAGCACCTGTAACAACACCTTCAAATAACCCTAGAATACAACGCATTCCATCAACTTTATCCAAGGCAGCAACAAAATGCATTTCAGACGTTCCTGGATTTGTAAAGCAAACGTCAACATCATTAGCAATTAGAGTTCTTACTAGACTTTCTGCACCATTCATTTTTTATACTCCCCTATTTGCCAGATTTAATAATAATTAATATTATTCATCATATCAATGATTTTAAATTACGAAATTATCAAAAGCTAAATTTTCGTAAGTCTATGAAACATCATTACCACGTTTACGTTATTCAATTATCACATAAGGTCTTGAATGAGCGCAAGTTTTTAAAATCTAATCCCAACTACATTCAAGGAAAGTTATGCTTTTATGTAGGTATGACAGGACTTGATCCCGATATTCGATTTGACAAACATAAGGCTGGAATTCAATCTAATAAATTTGTCAAAAAATATGGATTAAGATTAGTTCCTGAACTATATTTAAAATACAATCCGATGAGTTATGAGGATGCGAAATATTTTGAAGTCGACTTAGGTATACGATTAAGAAATATAGGTCACGGAATTTGGCAAGCTTAGCACTTTCAATTAAATAATTTTATGAGACCGAATTTTAAAGAAATAAATATTAAAAATATATTTTTAGTTTTTGCCTCGATGGGAAACTTAACGTTTGGCGGTGGGAATGCAACTATAGGAGTTCTCCATCGAGAAATTATCGAGCGACTTTCTTGGATTTCCAACGAGAAATTTGTTTTAAGTTTTGCCATTTCTCGTCTTTCGCCAGGTTCAAATTACTTTGCTTTTTGTGTTTCCATTGGCTGGTTATTGAAGCGATTTCCTGGAGCTGTTGTTTCTTTGTTGGCGTCTTCAATACCCTGTTCGATGATCGCTGCGATAGCTACTGTTGCTTTTAGTTTCGCGCAGTCGAATTCGATAATTAAATCCGCTATACATGGTGCAATTGCTGCGGCAGTGAGTATTACATTGGTGACTTCTTGGAACTTAATCAAACCTTATCTGAACAAAAAATCTAGCTTTAGAGTGTTATCGATAATTGGACTTACTTTTTATCTTCACTATTTTATTGAATTAAGTGCAATTGATATTATTATCATTTCGGCATGTTTAGGTGGATTTTTTCCCAGCGAAAAATCATGAATGCACTTGTATTATTTTTAATTTTACTAAAAGCATCATTAACTAGTTTTTCGGGTTTGGCCGCTATACCAATCGTGAGAGAGGAACTGGTAATACACCACCATGTCCTAACGGATACTCAACTCAACCAAGCCGTTGTAATTTCTCGCAGTACACCTGGTCCAGTGGCGATATATCTAGTTAGTGTAGGTTATTTTGTTGATGGTTATATTGGCGCCATGGTTGGTTGGCTTGCAATGATCTTGCCTGCATTTTTAGTCATTCCATTAATTCATTTTCTGGGCCAAAAAGCGGACCATCCAAGAGTGAAATCTATTTTGACTTCTGTCATTATTGCGAGCGCAACATTGCTTTTTGCGCAGGTTATTCCTTTGGCTAAAGATGCAATTGATGGATACCTTACATTTATAATCGCGCTCATCAGTTTCTTACTATTACTTTTTACTAATGTTAAAACCCACTGGGTAATATTTTCTGCATTATTAATTTCAGCTATCTCAGTTATTTTTAGTTTGTAAAAAAAATTCTTGTCTATACATAAATAGTGATACTTTAAAATTTCTACGATTGAATAAATGATTGATAAAGAATTACCCGTTAATCAAAGGCATTGGGCAGTCTTGGCGATTTTAATGGGTACTTTTCTATCCAATTTAGATGCTTCTATCGCAAATATTGCACTTCCAGTTATTTCACGCGAATTAAACGCTTCGGCATCAGATTCAATTTGGGTTGTTAATGCGTATCAGTTGGTACTAGCGATTACCATTTTACCGCTGGCTGCAATAGGTGAATTAATCGGTTATAAAAAGATTTTTTTAGCTGGGATTTGTGTCTTCATCATTGGGTCATTGGCTTGCTTTGAAGCCAACACAATTATGCAACTGGTTTTTGCTCGAATTTTACAAGGGCTAGGAGGTGGTGGTTTAGCAACTATGGGGCCAGCCCTGATTCGATCTGTATTTCCCTCAAATTTAACCAGCAGAGGAATTGCATTGCTTGGGCTGACAGTGGCAATTTCTACAAGTGCAGGACCTTCAATAGCTTCACTTATTCTTGAACTTAGTAATTGGCGGTGGTTTTTTGGCATCAATATACCTTTAGGTATCATCATTTCAATCATCGCATATTTCAATCTCCCAAACAATATAACCACGAAAAGAGACTTTGATCTACGAGGAATGTTCTATAGTGGTTTGGCTATTTCACTCTTCATCATTGGTTTAGGAAATATAGGAAGTGGTGAGTTAAGTTTAAATTTCACGCCTGGGATAGAGTTGACTTTTGCTTTGTTCATGTTCTTTTTATTATTGAATCATGAAAAAAAATGTGCATCGCCTCTTATCCCCATCGATCTTTTTAAAATTCGTATTTTTTCTATGTCGGTGACTACTTCAATTTTCGCTTATTGCGCACAAACCCTAGCATACGTTTCATTGCCTTTTCTGCTAAGTAATCAGTACCATCGGAGCTCAGCGATCATTGGAATATTGATGACTCCATGGCCACTCATCATCGTATTTATTGCACCAATTGCTGGAAGAATGAATGAAAAAATGAATCCCGGTTTTCTCTGTTCAATCGGAATGGGCATTTTAAGTCTTGCTCTTTTTTCATTGTATTTAATGCCGTTTGATTCAGATAGTATCTTTATTGGGCTTTGCCTTACATTTTGTGGAATTGGGTTTGGTTTTTTTCAAACCCCAAATAATTTTTTACTTTTAACTTCAGGTCCACGCGAAAGAGGAGGATCGGCTAGCGGCATGATGTCAATGTCTAGGTTAATAGGTACGACAGTGGGCGCAGCACTCGCAATTTTTTCCATCAATATATTTCCAGAAAATGGCTTTCTTTATTCAATTGCATTTGCGAGTTTTGTAGCATGCTTCGGTTTTATCAATAGTTTGTTACGCTTAAAACCAACTTAGTTCATGTTATCCAAGTTGAATAATCACCATAATTCCACACTTTAAAATTATCAACTCATTAATTGAAACATCGAATTTTTTAAATGCATTTTCAACCAATGACACTAATGTTGCTTGCTGTCTCATGAATGATGAGAGCAAAATTGATTATTG
>Ga0209829_10002482_pt1 | contig 13995 bp, 10 predicted proteins | sample C_140205_EF_Meta_FD_187311 | JGI IMG/M metagenome (GOLD analysis project Ga0209829, IMG submission 187311) | Freshwater microbial communities from Lake Croche, Canada to study carbon cycling - C_140205_EF_MetaG (SPAdes) (version 2) | ecosystem: Environmental > Aquatic > Freshwater > Lake...
GCATCACTACCCAAAATTTCTGAGTGTGGTTTGCAGCGATTGACATTGCATACGATGCGATAAGTGCTGCCAGACAGAGTGCGATTGAGACTAGGAGTCGTGAGTAGGAAATCTTCTTGGAAGGCATGCGGCGCAGAGTAAAGAGCAGTAGAGATGGATGAGCCTGCTTATTCACAGTACTTCTAAAGTGCTATTGGAATTAGCACTATCGAATGATTTGCCGCATGGAACAGAGTTGCACCATCCATCCATGACAACAGAACCTCAAGAGATCACAACACAGGTACAGCGACCTTGGATGCAACTCATTTCGAGCACTGAAGATCCAGCCTTGTGGAGCCATCCCGTACTCGATCTCTTTGCACCTCCACCACGTGAAAAGTTTGAACAGAAAGCCAAGCTCTACCTGGTGCCTTCGACATTTGGCGAAGATCTCGAGGCAGATGAGATGCCGGTTCCTACTTCGGCATCCGAGTTGCCAGATATACATATGTGGACGATGAAGTTCATAGTAAGTGTTGTCGAAATCTGGGGCGGAAGAAGACAACCAGCACAATTAATTCGCTGGTGTCACCGCGTGATTTATATGGAGCTATTAAAGAAATCTGGAACGCAATCTGAGATTGGCAAAATTAAGAGTCTTCATCAATCACAACCACTTGATGGAATCTGCGAGACGACAGCTTTAATTCGCTATGGCAATCGCCTGCGCGCAGTTGTGATTCGATTTGAAGGTGTGGATGGTCGATGGCTCTGCACTGCTTTGGAGATGATTTAGCGAGAGTAAATTAAGCAGCGCCGTGGCAGCGCTTAAATTTCTTACCTGAGCCACATGGACATGGGCTATTGCGCGAAACATCAGTTGAAGTTGCGACACCGTTTTCATCAGCCGCTGTGTATTGAAGCTTCTGAGCCTGGGCTGGCTTCTCTTCTACTCCGCGAGCTTTAACTTCTGATCCATCACCTTCGATGGTGACTTCGACATTGAAAACTAGGCTTGCAAGCTCTTCCTTAATTGCATCCATCATCGCAGAGAAGAGTTCGTAGCCTTCACGCTGATATTCAACCAATGGATCGCGTTGTGCCATCGCACGTAGCCCAATACCTTCTTGGAGGTAATCCATCTCGTAGAGATGCTCACGCCATTTGCGATCGAGAACTGAGAGTAGAACTTTTCGCTCGAGTTCGCGTAAAACATCTGCACCTAGCTCTTCTTCGCGAGCTTTATATGCCTTTGCAGCATCGTCAATAATGCGGGATTCAAGGAAATCAACATCGAGAGCTGCGGCAGAACCTACTTCAGCGATAATCTGCTCTGGAGTAAATGAGATTGGGTAGAGCAGTTTGAGCGCTGTCCATAGTTGATCAAGATCCCAATCTTCGCCATACCCTTGTTGCGATGCAGCATGAACATATGCTGAAAGTGTGTCCGCAACAAAGTCACTAACCTGCACGCCAATATCTTTTCCTTCAAGTACCAATCTGCGTTCGCCATAAATTACTTCACGTTGGCGGTTCATGACATCGTCATACTTCAATACATTCTTACGAATTTCAAAGTTCTGTGCCTCTACTTGAGTCTGTGCGGATCGGATCGCATTAGAGACCATCTTGGATTCGATAGGTTCATCTTCAGGAAGACCAGCTGCTGCAAGTACTCGTTCAACGATTCCTGAGTTAAAGCGACGCATCAAATCATCTTGGAGTGAGAGATAGAAGCGTGATTCGCCGGGATCGCCTTGGCGGCCGGAACGACCACGTAGCTGGTTATCAATACGACGTGATTCGTGGCGCTCAGTACCTAATACATAGAGTCCGCCGAGAGAAACAACTTCTTCATGCTCTTTAGCAATGGCATCTTTCTGCTTAGCAATTTCTGCAGGCCATGCAGCTTCGTACTCAGTTGGATTATCAACGGGAGAGATGCCACGACGCTGGAGTTCAAAGTCAGCCATAAATTCTGGGTTTCCACCGAGCATGATGTCGGTTCCGCGACCTGCCATATTAGTTGCAACGGTGACTGCGCCTTTTGTACCAGCGCGAGCAACAATCGCTGCTTCACGTTCGTGATGCTTGGCGTTGAGAACTTCGTGAGGAACTCCAGCTTTCTTTAAAAATGCAGAGAGTTCTTCTGACTTTTCAACACTGACGGTGCCCACAAGAACTGGTTGTCCCTTACGGTGGCGCTCAACAATGTCACGAGTAACGGCTGCAAACTTTCCAACTTCTGATTTGTAGACCAAATCTGATTGATCGATACGTTGCATATCGCGGTTTGTAGGAATTGGAACAACACCGAGCTTGTAGATCTGATGGAATTCAGATGCTTCAGTCATCGCTGTACCAGTCATACCTGAAATAGTTTGATAGAGACGGAAATAATTCTGCAGAGTAATAGTTGCAAGGGTCTGATTCTCATCCTTGATTTCAATGCGCTCTTTCGCTTCGAGGGCTTGGTGGAGCCCCTCGCTGTAGCGGCGCCCTGCAAGCATGCGACCGGTGTGCTCGTCGACAATCAATAGCTCGCCGTTCATGACTACATAATCTTTATCGCGCTTAAAGAGCTCTTTGGCGCGGACAGAGTTATTGAGATATCCGATGAGCGTTGTATTTGCTGCCTCGTAAAGGTTTTCAATCTTGAGGAGTTCTTCAACTTTAGTGACGCCTTCTTCAAGGATGCCAATTGTCTTCTTCTTCTCATCGACTTCGTAATGCTTATCGCGGTCGAGCTTGGTGGCGATATTGGCAAATTCTACGTACCACTTGGTTGCCTTATCTGCGGGTCCACTGATGATCAAAGGTGTACGAGCTTCGTCAATCAAAATTGAGTCAACTTCGTCAACGACAGCAAAGAAGTGTTCGCGCTGCACGCAATCTTCAAGGGACCATGCCATATTGTCACGTAGGTAATCAAAGCCAAATTCATTATTTGTGCCGTAAGTAATATCTGAAAGGTATGCAGCGCGTCGTTCCGCAGGAGTCATGCTGTTGAGAATGACGCCAACAGATAATCCGAGGAAACGGTGGATGCGTCCCATCCATTCGCTATCGCGCTCTGCAAGGTAGTCGTTTACGGTAACAACGTGCACGCCTTTGCCAGCTAGCGCATTGAGATAAGAAGGAAGTGTTGCAACGAGAGTCTTTCCTTCACCAGTACGCATTTCTGCAATGTTTCCGGAGTGAAGTGCAGCGCCACCCATAATTTGAACGTCATAGTGGCGTTGTCCAAGGGTGCGCTTTGCGGCTTCGCGCACTACCGCGAATGCCTCGGGCAGAATGTCATCGAGAGTAGAGCCTTGTGCAAGGCGGCTCTTAAATTCTGTGGTCTTTGAGCGTAATTGCTCATCAGAGAGTGGAGAGATTGAACTTTCGAAAGCGTTGACCTTGTCGACGATCTTGCTGAGGTCGCGAAGAATTTTTCCTTCGCCAGCTCGCATGATGCGATCGATAATTGAAGCCATCGGTCTACCTTCCACTTGCTCTACTGCAGGACGCTAAATCAACCCTCTTATACTAGGGGTTCGGCGACGCAGGCAGTTACGGCCGCTGCCACCTCAATCCCCTTCTCGCGCAGGGCGCGTGCAGCTTCACTGATAGTTGCCCCAGTTGTGACGAGGTCGTCAATCACAAAAGCCTTTCCATTGAGGTATCTCAGAGAAGTCAGAGCCCCGTCGATATTTATAAATCTATTTTTTGCATCGAGTGACGATTGATCTCGAATGACCCGTGTGTGCCGCAGATTTTCGAACGTTGGAAGCCCAGACTCTTCTGAAAGTGCAAGAGAAAGATGAGAAATAAATTGTCTACCCCGAAGACGTGCGACTGCTTTTCGAGATGGGATGGGTACCAAGAACCCTTGCCCTTGTTCCTTGATGCAATATCGAAGCGCATGCATCAGCGCACCAGTAATCAATGTATCTGCGCCAGAAAGTCCATTCTCTTTTGCGGCCAAGATAACTTTTCCGGCTATTGGTGAATAAGGGATTGCAGAATAAATGGGAAAATGTGGTGCGCTATGTGACCATGTGCGATAGATATGTGGGTGCCAATACCGTCTACACATCGAACAAATAGTCAGTCCGAGCGCAGAACAACCAATGCATCGGCTAGGAAATATCAGTTCCTGAATTGAGAGAAGGCTCTTCACTCACCGAGTCTGGTGGAAGCTCGATGTGAAATTAGAGATAGAAATTTTCTTGGTGGAAATCTTCAGGAGTAATCTTGATAGGGCGAGCATTGATGGAATCCCCTGCTACGCGTGGAAGCGTGAGTACAAAGTGCGCACCTTTTCCGGGTCTTCCCCACGCATCGAGCTCTCCATTGTGTAGCCGCGCATCTTCGAGTGCGATAGAAAGACCTAAGCCCGTTCCCCCGCGTACTCGTGCTCGTGAAGGGTCTGCGCGCCAGAAACGATCGAAGACTCGGATCAACGCTGATTCATCAAGCCCAGAACCACGATCTCGAACGCCAATACCAACCTCTGTCTCAGTTGCAACTATCGTGACGACAACTTCTTGATCGTCGGCATGATCGAGGGCATTAGAGAGAAGATTGCGCATAATTCTTTCCACGCGGCGGATATCTGCCTTGATCGGAACAGTCTCAGATTCAGTTTCGATGCGAATTCCAGAGTCAGTATCTGTATCTCCTAGCTCAAAGTCCTTGATGCAACGTTTAACTAGATTCACTACATCAAACTCAGAAGGTTCAAGCACAGCAACTTCGGCATCAAATCGGCTGACTTCGAGGAGATCTTCCAATAGTCGTTCAAAGCGCTCAATTTGTGCGGACAAGAGTTCTGAGCTTCGTGAGACAACGGGGTCAAAGGATTGACGTTGATTATAAATAACTTCAGATGCCATGCGAAGCGTAGTCAGAGGAGTACGAAGCTCGTGAGAAACATCTGATACAAAACGTTGTTGCACGCGCGAAAGATTTTCAAGTCTAGAAATTTGTCTCTCAATTGAAAGCGCCATCTCGTTATAGGAGCGCGCCAAGGTAGCCATCTCATCTTGAGAGTTGATAGCCATTCGCTGGCTAAAATCGCCTTCAGTAAATTGATTCGCGATGCGCGCTGCTTCACGAACAGGGCGAACAACCTGTCGTACAACAAGGAATGTAATCAGTGCGATGAGAAGAATGAGTGCCAAGCCGGTAAAGAGTAAAGAGTTTTTAATGAGCTCAATAGTTGCTTGCTGATTGCCTAGCGAAAAGACAATATACATTTCATACATTCCACCAGAGGGAATATTTACTCTCTTGCCCACTACTAGAGATTGTTCTTCAACTCCAGATTTCTGCATGATCTTCGCATAGGCATACTTGACTTCACCGCTCTTGGCAATCTGCTTTCTGAGCGATTGAGGAATTGACTTAGGAACAATGAGGTCCGATGACATCTCATATGAGTTTTTTGAACGAGTTGTGGTTGCAGGACGCAAGAAAACTACTTCTCGGCGAGCTTCTTTCACAACTTGCGTTGTCGAATTAACAATAATATCTGCAAGAATTTTCTTTCGTTCTTCAACAGTTGAGTTTCTTGAGATGACCAACTTATATTCAGCATCAAAGAAGGTAAATTTTGATTCAGCAAGTGAGGACGTCAGGGATGCTGATTGAATTCCATCTGAAAGTCTGGAGAAGAGCGCCGATCCTGCTAGTAAGATAACGCCTAGCGAGAGCACGACAGTTGAGAGAATAACTTTTGTCGCAAGCGATTGCGCAAGCGCCTGTCGAATACTTCTCATGAAGATTCTGCCCGTTTACGCTGGGCCGCCCGCCTTATAACCAACTCCACGAACTGTCATAACAATTTCAGGATGTTCAGGATCATGTTCGACCTTTGAACGTAGGCGCTGTACGTGGACATTGACTAAGCGGGTATCTGTGCTGTGACGGTAACCCCATACTTCACTCAAGAGCGCATCGCGAGTAAATACTCGTCCTGGATCCTTAGCAAGGGCCACGAGGAGATCAAACTCGAGTCGAGTGAGCTGAATAAGTGTTGCACCACGTTGAACCTCATGTGCAGTTACATCGATGACAAGGTCGCCAATTGTGAGTAGCCCTGTAACGTCAGCATTTGTGCGACGTAAACGAGTGCGAATACGAGCAATGAGTTCAGCCTTATCGCGAAAGGGCTTCTGCATATAGTCATCGGCACCAGCTTCAAGACCGCGCACAATATCTTGCGTCTCACCTTTTGCACTGAGCATCACAATAGGAACCATTGATTCCTGTCTAATTAATCTACAGACCTCGATGCCATCTATTCCTGGCAACATGACGTCGAGTAAGACGAGGTCTGGAGGATTATTTCTAAATACCTCCAGCGCCTCATCTCCACGACTTACGAGATCTACATCAAAGCCTGAACTTGTGAGAACAATTCCAAGCATTTCTGCAAGGTCTTGATCGTCATCGACGACCATAACCAAGGTCATTTATGAACCGTGCTCCCAAGAGTTGAGGTACATATCTTGTGCAGGTGTAAGTACATCGATACGACCACCCATTGACTTGAGCTTGAGTGAAGCGACTTCCTTATCGATATATGTAGGAACTTCGTGAACACCTGCAGGAAGATTCTTTGCTTCCTTAACAAGGTATTCAGCAGTCAGTGCCTGATCAGAGAATGACATATCCATTACTGATGCTGGGTGACCTTCTGCAGCTCCAAGGTTTACAAGACGTCCTTCAGCTAGGAGAAGAAGACGGCGGCCATCCTTCATGACGTATTCATCAGTCTGGTGACGCATCTTTTCATTCTTCTTTACTGAGTTCTGTTCGAGCCATGCAACATCGATTTCGATATCGAAGTGGCCTGAGTTGGCCATGATTGCGCCATCCTTCATGACTGCGAAGTGTTCGTCGCGAAGTACATCGCGGTTACCTGTGACAGTGATGAATACATCGCCAACCTTTGCCGCATCAACCATTGGCATAACGCGGAAGCCTTGCATCATTGCATCAAGCGCCTTTGTAGGATCGATTTCAGTAACAACGACATCTGCACCCATGCCCTTTGCGCGTTCTGCAACGCCCTTACCGCAGTATCCAAACCCTGCAACGACGACAATGCGTCCTGCAAGAAGGAAGTTAGTAGCACGGAATACAGCATCGAGTGTTGATTGACCTGTTCCGTAACGGTTATCGAACATGTGCTTTGTATCGGTGTCATTGACAGCGATCATTGGGAATGTGAGAGCGCCATCCTTTGCCATCTGGTTAAGACGGATAACGCCAGTTGTTGTCTCTTCGCATCCTCCTGCAATATTTGGAAGAAGCTCCTTACGAGTTGTGTGAAGAGTATTGACGAGATCGCAACCATCATCGAAGACTTGGTGTGGGTTGATATCGAGGGCTGCATTGATATGTGCGTAGTAGCCATCGCGGTCAACTGCGTTACGAGCGAATACTGAAATTCCGTACTCGTGAACGAGTGCTGCTGCTGTGTCATCCTGAGTTGATAGCGGGTTTGAAGCACAGAGTGCGATGTCCGCGCCTCCGGCTTTGAGTACACGCATCAAGTTTGCTGTCTCAGTTGTGACGTGCATGCATGCTGCAATGCGTACGCCTACGAATGGTTGTGACTTTTCAAAACGTTCGCGGATTTGTGCCAGCACAGGCATATTGCGCTCTGCCCACTCAATCTTCTTACGGCCAGCTTCAGCAAGTGATGCATCTGCAATGTCATGCTTTGGAATAGTTGTGACAGGTGTCATGTGTATTTTTCTCCCTAATGTAAAAACGGCTGTTTTATTCGCTTGACCTTCGGCGTAGGGCTCTACTGTGCTAGTCGGCTATGGCTATAGGTTAGTGGAAGAGCCTTAAAAAGGTTAAACAGGCTTAACTGCGTATCGTGTTAAGTACATCATCTCGGACCTTCTCCATGCGAGCCTGCGTTGAAGCCTCGACGTTAAGTCGAAGGAGGGGCTCAGTATTGGATGCGCGAAGGTTAAACCACCAGGTATCGCCATTGATTGTTAGACCATCAAGGTGATCGACCTCGGTGCCATCTTTCTTGCCATAGATAGATTCAATCTTCTCCATGGCAGCTTGCGCATCTGCAACCGTTGAATTTATTTCACCACTTGAGTGATAGCGATTAAACGGCGCAAGTAATTTCGAGAGCGTTGTCTTTGTTTCACCTAGGGCTGCAATCGCATGCAGAGCTGCCAACATTCCAGAATCTGCCTTCCAGAAATCACGGAAGTAGAAATGCCCAGAGTGCTCGCCGCCGAAGACTGCATTTGTCTCTGCCATCAGCTTCTTAATATATGAATGGCCAACTCGAGAACGAACTGCAGTACCGCCATTTTCTTCGACAACTTCCTTAACGGCTCGAGATGAAATCAAGTTGTAAATAATATTTGAAGCAGGATGACGCTTTAGTTCGCGTGTAGCAATGAGGGCTGTGAGGGCCGATGGATTAACGAGCTCGCCCTTTTCATTGACCAAGAAGCAGCGATCAGCATCTCCATCAAATGCCAGGCCGATATCTGCTCCATGCTTCTTCACCGCTTTTTGAAGATCTTTCAGGTTTGAAGGCTCAATGGGATTTGCCTCGTGGTTGGGAAAAGTTCCATCTAGTTCAAAGTACATCTCTATCACTTCAGCGTTGAGACGCTTAAAGACAGCAGGTGCTGTGTACCCACCCATTCCATTTCCAGCATCAATAACAATCTTGAGTGGGCGAATTGAAGAAAGATCTACGAGAGTAAGTAAATGATCTACATATTCCTCGAGCATATTTCGCTCTTTTTCAACCCCTGCACTTCGCATCGCCATCGCAGTTCCATCAGTAACGAACTTCTCGATAGTTACCAACCCAGATTCTTTACCGATTGGGCGTGCACCACTGAGGCAGAGTTTTATTCCGTTATATGCAGCTGGGTTATGGCTTGCGGTAAACATTGCACCCGGGAGATTGAGCTTTCCTGAAGCAAAATACAACATATCTGTTGATGCTAATCCGATACGAATCACATCTAAGCCTTGTGACGTAACGCCTGCTGAGAATGCAGTTGCGAGAGTGGGAGATGATGGGCGCATATCTTCGCCGATTACAACGGTACCTGGTTCGCGCTCGAGTTCGAGAAAGCGAGCAACTGCAACACCGGTTGCGAATGCGAAATCAGCGGTGAGCTCTTTATCTACCAGCCCGCGTATGTCATAGGCCTTAAATATCGATGCGCTCATATAACTATCGTAAGGATAAAGGTGATGGAAAGTGAAATTAGGATGGAACTGCGCGTAGGTGGCCTCTGCGTCCTACGCTTGATTGTGATTGAGCAGAATGAGAAACTGATTCTTGCTCAGATGGTGCCTGCGCAACTTCTCGAACTGCATCCGCAATCGCCATTAAGTCATCTTCACTTGGACCAGTGGCATCTTCATTCATCGCTTGTCTCATTACATTCCATCCATTGGGAACTGTAAGTCGAGCAGAATGTTTCTCACAGAGATCATATGAATGTGGTTCAGAGAAAGTTGCAAGAGGTCCCAACACTGCAGTGGAATCTGCATAGATATATGTCAGAGTCATTGAGGCCACAGCGCGACAACTGACGCGCGAGCATGCACGGCCGGTTCGAATCTGGGTACTCATACCTAGAAGATTAGCGGTGCTTATGTAAGAAGTTAGGGATTGAGCACCCGAATATTTGAAGAAGGTACAAAAGATTTTGTCAGCTTGCTTCCGGCGTTCAATGGGATGTATCCATAGCCGCTCTTGGAAGAGATGAGGGCGGCTCCTGAAGTGCCGGTGGAAATTTCACTAAAGCGAACTGATCGAAGAGTCGCTGGCGCCACAAAGGTTGCAATATCTTCAGCTGAAATCGTGACACTCTTCTTCACGCCATTTGTATAGGTCAGATTGAGCTTTACCTTGATTGTGCGACCTGTGAAGACAAGGGTTGGTGATAATCCCGTTGTTGCCAAAGTGAATTCAGAGAGATCCGCAGCTGAGGTGCTCCAGACAAAGTCACTCTTTCCGTTGGCTAACGTCTTCGAAAATACAGAGGCGAGGATTGGTTGATCAGATGAGATATGTAATGCAAATTTTCCAGATGCCATTGTCACATCTAAAGGAATCTCTATCACTCGTTTGTGAGCCACAGTAATTCCATCAATACCGACTGGCGAGAAGGTGCCATCTGTTGATCGGATCTCGGCTGTAATTCGCGCATCTACTTCACCAGGAACAAGGATTCTTAAAGTATGTGCAGTCGAGGTTTTCTTACCAGTCTGCTGAGGAATAGCTGGGATTTGAATTGACTTGGTGGGATCCCCTGTGGAATTAACGATGTCGCCACCCAGCGCACGCAAACCCTTTCCACGTTCGTCAACCACAAAACCATTTACTCGCCCTGACCGAGTAAGTAGATGAATTGCAATTGCCTTTGAACCAGGTGCAAGGGTAGGCAGTGCAATCTGCTTATATGAATTAGCTTTCAAAGAAATAGTCTGCGGGCTCAGTTGAGCATTTTCAGTAAATACAGTGACATCTACAAAGGCGCGACCAAGACCGCTATTAACAAGATTGAGTGAACCTTTTGAGGTGATATCTGCCGTTGCACCAATAAACCATTGCGATGCAATTGGTGCGCTGCACGGAACAGCTCCAGCCCAAACACCTGTGCGTACTTGCCATACAACAGGAGTAACAAGGCCGGCATCAATTACTGCAGATTGTGCTGCAACCCCATAACGTGAAAATCCAACTTGAGTTGTAGCCATTGACGATCCACCAGTTTTACGAGCCATCGTCTTTCGTGAGGTGAGCGAGATTGCGGTGGTGAGACCCTCAGTATTTGGTGGGCATACTACAGAAGGATATGACTCGATAAATCTACTTGTTGAAACTGTTTGATTTAAAACATTGCTGACGAGTACTACTGCGCATGTGGCAGCAAGAAGGCTGAGTAAACGTTGATTTTTCATGCGAGTACCTCATCCGAAATCTCACTCTTGCGGCGACCAGATGGAAGGGCGAGAACGACCATAGTGACGAGGACGATGATAAAGAGTGAGATCCAACCGCGACGGGTGGTCCCATCATGGTAGACAGAGATGTGACCACCAGTAGTTACTGCAAAAGTTGGAAGGCCATGAACATCTTCTACTCTCTGCAGGCGATAACCATCTTGCATAATCTGCCAGGAGCGACTGTAACTTTCGGTCAGCGTGATTGTTCCAGGACCTGGAACAAATGTGCGCACACCTTTAAATGGCAAGATAAATACTTTCCCCGAATAATCAGTAAAGATAAGTCGTCCCGTATCTTGAATTACTTGCCAAACAATTCCAGCACTTGTTGATGAGGTTCTATTAAATCCACCTAATCCATCGATAGTCTGTGAAATCTTCTGGTCTATCGGTTTTTTGAGGAAGACATATTTGATTCCGTAGGTTGCCAAGACTTTGCTAGAGGTGACTCCAGTGTTATCAACAAGCCCCTCGATTGCAGCTGTAATTTCTGGAGTATCTCTGGGTGCCAGCTCGGTTTCGCCCAGTGTAATTTCACGGCCTCGCGAGATGTAATAAGAAATCGCCTTCTCACCGTTGTGGTTATACGGACGCAAGACAACGGTCTTGGCATCATTTTCAATGGAGAGGAATGCTGGGAGTACTTGTGTAGAAGTAGTTCGGAGCGGTGAATCTGCACCAACGCTGATTAACCAGAATGTCGAAGTCGCTGCATAGGCAATTGTCAGAGCCATGATGGCACCTACTGAAATGTGGCGGAAATTTAAATTCGATTGTTCAAGCCGTGCACGGATTTTATCGAACATGACAACTGCTGCAGTGATTGAGAGCAGAGTCGCAACTGCAATGAAAGTTCCAGCAAATGCGCGAGAAGATTCGGCGGATCCATTGCCATTAACAACAAGCGAACTGATAAATGTTCCAGACAGAAGGAAGACGATTCCCAGTGCTGAAAATTTTCTCGCTGCAGTGGATGAGAAATACGTGACGCAGAGAATAAATGTGAGTGGGCTAATGCACCACCAAGGAAGTGATCCCGGTCCCCCTGGATTTGCAAGCAAGGCAAGGTTTGGCCCACCGCCTGGAAGTGCAAAACCAATTTCCCCCCATAGGTAGGTAGGGTGCAGAAATAGTGAGAATGATGCTGGTGCAGATAGAAGTAGTGGGGCAATGATCAAAGTCATGCGTCGCTTGAGACGTTCGAGAAAGAGTGGGTCGCGATAATTTCTATTGGCGATCATGAAATCTTTCACAAGTGAAAAGGCAACACCGCAACCAATGATTAAAAGTACTGAAGGATTGAAGGCAAAGAGCACCCAGATAAAGAGTGAGTAGGCGAAGATGCTTCGCCACGTGCGATTTTCAATATCAGTCCAACGGCCGAGTGCACCGATAAAGTATGGAAGCAGCGCTAGAAATAGGACTACTCCTAAACGTCCTGCATTGATTGCCGCAAGCGATACAGGCGAGAGCGCATAGAGCGATGCAGCTCCTGCAGCTAGCCACTTGTTATCGGTATATCTCGCTAAAAATTTATGAGATGTGTAGAGCAGAATAAATGGAGCAGCAAGGAATAAGAGTGTGATGAAGAGTGACACGTTTCCGAGCGTTACAACAGATGCAATAAGGAGAAGAAGAGTCCACGCTGGCGCGGATAAGCCACTGCCCATTCCGATTTCGTGCCAACTAGAGAGATAGAGCTTTACTAGTTCCTTGTAATGATGTGGCGACTGCGCAAGAGCACCGCCCGAAAGCGGACCCAATCGATGGCGAGTCCAGATCAGTGAGAGAACTGCAATGAATGTTGTGGCTGCAATCAGTGGGCGAGTGAATATTGTTTTCCACGACTGGTTTTGAATTGGCGTCAGTAAATCTTCATCTTCATTAATCGTTAAATCACTGACAGCGCGCGATGAATCCTGATTTCGATCAGGAAGTGCAAATTCACGAAAGCGTTCAATATTTCTGGCAATCGAACTACGAAGTTGCATGGCACGTGAAGGTATAAATTCTTGAACTACCCGACTGGAGATAAGCCTCTTTTTCTTTCTCGTTTTACGTGCTGTGACAAGTTCTGCCGGATGAATCAGAAGGGTGGCTACCGCAAGAATTTCATCACTTGCATAACCAGGTAACTTGGCAAATAGATAACCGATAGCACGAACAATGGCGCCAGAAAGTAATTGCACGGCAATCCACGGAAGAGTCCAGAGACTTGAATTTGCAAGCAGAACATAGGCGGCATTTTGGCGATCCAACAACAATGGTCGATGAAGAAGAGCGCCCTTCACATCGATGGTTCGGCGCTCAGTAGATGCAGCTTGTGCGTGATATCCAATTGCATCGGTGACGGCAATAACTGAGTGGCCCGCAACGCGCACGCGCCACCCGAAGTCCACATCATCGCGGAATAGTTCGAGATTCTTATCGAATCCTCCGAGTTCTTCAAAGACATCGCGGCGAATAAGTGCGCCAGCAGTACTGACAGAGAGAACTTCAGTTATTCCATCGCGTTGGCCTTGGTCATACTCAGAAGCTTCTAGCCCAGTCCATCGTGCGCCATTTGAACCAATACTTATTCCAACTTCGAGGAGATGAGTTTTATCGTGCCAACCTAATAATTTAGGGCCAGCCATCACTACGTTAGGACGATCTACAACGGATGCCAGGAGCGCTTCAAGTGCACCTGGATGTAACAAACAATCATCGTGCAGAATCCAGAGCCACTCTTGCGCGCCTTCAATCATCGAAGAAAGTTGGTCAACACCACGTGCGATTGCTGCACCAAATCCGGCATCACGTTCGAGAGTAATTGTTGGGATGCGAGCGCCCTTAAGTAATTTGGGAGATGCATCGATCGAACCTGTATCAATTGCAACGATGCGATCGGCGTTGTGAGTTTGTGACGTTATCGATGCGACGACTTCGGGTAACCAGGTTGCTCCATCATGGACAACGAGAAGTGCAGTAACGCGCTGCGAACTCATAAGGGAAACTTATCGTTTG
>Ga0209829_10002483_pt1 | contig 13994 bp, 4 predicted proteins | sample C_140205_EF_Meta_FD_187311 | JGI IMG/M metagenome (GOLD analysis project Ga0209829, IMG submission 187311) | Freshwater microbial communities from Lake Croche, Canada to study carbon cycling - C_140205_EF_MetaG (SPAdes) (version 2) | ecosystem: Environmental > Aquatic > Freshwater > Lake...
CGTGCTCACGCCCGGCAAGATCACCGGCGTGACGGTCACCAACCCCGGCTCGGGCTACGTCTCGCCGCCGACGGTGTCGTTCTCGGCCGGCAGTGGCGCGGTGGTCACCCCCACCGCCGGTGATGGCAAGGTGACGTTCGTCAAGGTGCTCTCCGGTGGCTCGGGCTATGTGACCGCACCGCAGGTCGTCTTCGACAACGCTGGCAGCGGTGGCTCGGGCGTCGTCGCCACGGCGCAGGTCAGCGCTGGCAAGGTCACCGGGATCACGATCAGCAACGGTGGCTTCAACTACAAGACCGCGCCCAAGATCTCTTTTGTGGGCGGCGGCGGCTCGGGCGCGGATGCGGTCGCCTCCGTCAGCGGCCTGACAGCCCTCTCGGTCACCAGTGGCGGTTCCGGCTACCAGGTGCCGCCGACGGTCGTGATCTCCTCCGGCGACGGCGGCGCCACCGGGGCGGTGAGCGTCAACGCGACCGGTGCGATCCAGGGCATCAACGTCGCCCAAGGAGGCACGGCCTACACGGCCGCTCCGCTCGTTCAGATCATCGATTCCAGTGGCTCGGGCTTCGGTGCCTCCGCGGTCGCCAACCTCACCGGCGGGGTGACCAATGGCTTGGTCACGAGCGGCGGCTCGAAGTATCCCGGATCGACCACCGCCACCCTCTCCGGCGGCGGCGGTACCGGTGCCACCGCGCAGCCGCTCCTCGGACTCACCAACGGCTCGCTTGGGACGATCTCAAACACCAACAGCGGCTACGTGCCGGGTGATCTCCTCACGGTCGTCGCCGGCACCGGCGCCGAAGTGAAGGTCACGGGGATCTCCGGGGCTGGCGTCGTCACCGGGCTTGCCGTCATCCGCGGTGGCAGCAGTTATCTGCCCGGCGATCGGCTCTACCTCTCCGACACCACGCTCGGTGCTACCGGTTTGGTGGCCAATGTCGACACCGTCACTACCGATGGCGTGATCACAGCTGTCTCGGTGGTCAGCGGTGGCACCGGCTTCAACACAACCTCGACCCTCAACCATGCCGGCGGCCAGGGGGGCATCCTCCGGGTCGAAGGCGACACGGTCGTCAAGTTCGTGAGGATGGATTATTACGGCTTCTACACCTCGGCGCCGACCGCCACGATCAGTGGCGTCAATGGCCTTGGATCGGGGGCCACGGTTCAGGTGCTCTGGGATAGCACGCTCCTTCAAGTCCTGGGTGTGCGTGTCTTGACTACCGGCAGCGGCTACTCCCAGGGGGCCACGATCACCTTCAGCGGAGGCGGGGCACCTACCAGTAGTTTTCAGGCCCGTGGCACGGTCTTCACCTCCACGAACGTCACCGGCGTCTCGGTGTTTGATCCGGGCTCCGGCTACACCACCCGTCCCACCGGCGTCACCGGCGGCAGTGGAAGCGGCATTCAGGTGGCCTTCAACGACCAAAACTACACCGTCGTCGGCTACCGGGCGATCGAGTCGGGCAAGGACTATTCTGTCGCGCCGACCGTCTCCCTCTCTTCCCCGAATGCCGGCGGCACGACCGCCGCGATCACCGCCGGCGTCGAGCAGATCGTCGGCTCGATCACCATCACCAACCCCGGCACCGCCTACAACCCGGCCACGACCACGATCGCACTGGTGCCGGTCGCTTCCGGCGGCGGGGCCACGGCCGCCCCAGTGACGGTCAACGGCATCGGTGCGATCTCCCGCATCAATCTCGCCGCGCCCGGCAAGGGCTACGTTGCCCCGCCGACGGTGAGCATCGTCGATCGCAGCGGCTCGGGGGCGGGCGCCGTCGCCACGGCCACCACGGCCCTGGGCGTCACCGGGATCACGTTCTCGAGCGCCGGCGTCGGCTATACATCGGCCCCGGCAGTGACGATCGCCGGGGTCGGTGGCCTCGGCTCGGGCGCCGAGGGTTTCGCTACGATCACCAATGGCTTTGTCACCGGGATCACGATCACGAAGCCCGGCTCGGGCTACGTCAACGGCGCCACGGTCAGCTTCACCGGCGGCGGCGCCTCGCAGCAGGCGGCAGCCACGGTCACCACATCGTACGTCGTCACCGGCGTCACGCTCACCAGCAGCGGCTCGGGTTACAACCCATCGACCACCGACGTGACACTGAACCCTGTCGGCACCGGGGCCACCGGTGTGGCGAATGTCACCGCCGGCGTCGTGACGAGCATCCGGATCACCGACAACGGCTCGAGCTACAGCTCCACCACGCCGCCGACGGTGACCCTCATCCCCTTCGGCTCGGGGGCGCTGGGCACCTCGACGATCTCCGCTGGCTCGGTGAATGGCGTCACCGTCACCAATCCCGGTGTCAACTACGCCGTGCCGCCCGCCGTCACCTTCAGCCCCGCCCCGGGGGGCGGCACGACCGCGACCGGTGTGGCGATCGTTGGCGGGGTAGCGCAGCTCTCGGCCAAACGCCTCGATTGGACGGCCCTCGAGCAGCCGCTCGACGCCCTCCTGGCGCAGTTCTCGATCGCCGGCATCACGCTCACTGGCGCCGGCGACCTGACCATCAACCGCCCCTCGAGCGACCTGACGCTCGAAAAGGCGGTCACGAAGGACGGCTCGGTGTTCGTCACGGCACAGAAGCTCACGGTCACCGGACCAATCACTGCCGGCGACTTCAACTCGACCCGCACCGAGACAGTGAGCCTCGTCGCCACCGGCTCGGATCTGATCATCAATGCCCCCGTCACCGCCCCAGCGGCGGTGACGCTCCAGGCCGACGCCGGCTCCATCATCGGAGCCCCGGCGGGCCTCGTGACGACCAAGAATCTCGCCATCTCGGCCCTCAACGGCGCTACCGTCACCACGAAGGTGGAGAACGTCACCGGCCGCGTCAACGGAGCCGGCGCCACGATCACGATCAACGAGACCGACGATCTCGTCGTCGGCTCTCCGACGAAGAGCCTGTCGGCCAACAATGGCTCGATCACGGTCAATGCCGGCGGTGCGATGTCGGTCTATCTAGCCGATGCCGGTCCGAACGGCTCGGTGACGCTCGCCGCTGGATCGAACCTCATCGAGGCCGTCGTCGGCAATGCAGCCGAAGTGATCGCCGCGTCGGCGAATCTCTCGAGCAAGTCCGGGCGCGTCGACCTCGACACCCAGGTCACATCGCTGTCGGCATCGGCCATCGCCTCGACGATCGACGTCGACAACATCGGCACCCTTCCGCTCACGCTCCAGAGCGTGTCGGCTGCCAACAACGTCCGCATCACCACCACTTCGGCAATGACGGTCAAGAGCGTGTCGTCGAGTGCCAACAACGTCACCCTCACCACCCTCACGCCGACCGGCACCACGGCCACCAACACGATCTTCGTCGACACCGTCTCAGCCCCGAAGGGGGTGGTGACGCTCACCGCCACCGGCGACGTGCTCTCCTCCGATCCCACCAGCACCGCGCCGAACGTCCTCGCCACCACCGCCCGGGTCAGCGCGATCTCCAAGGCGGACGGGATCATCACCCTGCGGACGGCCATCGGCACCCTCGGTGCCCAGGCCAACGGCGACATCACGATCTCGGAGCTCGACTCGCTCACCCTCGGGGAGCCGACCGGCCCGGTCGGCTTCCAGTCGGTGTTGTCGACCGCCGGAAACGTGAAGGTCACGGCCGGTGGAACGATCAGCGCGACCGACGTGCAGGCCACGGCCAGCAAGATGGGCGTCATCCTCACCAGCACCGGCGGCGGCGTCCAGCTCGGCAGCGTCGTCACAAGCGCGCTCAATGGCTTGGTGACCGTCACGGCCAACAAGTCGATCACCGACGGCGACACGAAGCTCGACGTGACGGCGAAGAACGTCGTCCTCACGTCGACCACTGGCTCAATCGGCGCCGTCGATGATCCGATCGAGCTCTCCGTGGCCACGGTCACGGCCTCCGCGCCGGGCTCGATCTACTTCGGCAATGACCAGGCTCTCTCGATCGGCGCGATCACCGGCGGCACGGTCGGGATCTCCGCCAATGGCGCGATCACCCAGACCGGCGTCATCGACGTGGCGTCGCTGGCCGTCACCGGCAACGGTGCGGCGATCGTTCTCGACTCGCAGGCCAACAAACTCGGTGCCTTCGGGGCGACGAACCTCCCCAGCCCGAACGGCCCCGGCACCGTCGTCGTCAAGGATACGAGCGGTTCCCTCGACATGCTCGCCAGCGACGTGGCGAGCCTCGTGATCACGGCCGCCGGCCCGGTCACGCAGTCAGGCGCCATCAGCGCCCCGAAGCTGACGATCACCGGCAGCGGCAAGGACGCGATCAGCCTCGACACCCAGCCGAACTCGATCGGCGTCTTCACCGCTTCCAACGGCACCGGTGGCGTTGGCATCAAGGACGCCGTCGGCTCGCTCGACATCGCCTCGATCCAGGGCGGCCCGGTGAACATCGTCGTCGGCGGCCCGCTGACGCAGTCGGGGGGGATCAACGCCACGGCCCTCACCGTCACCGGCAACGGCTCGGAGATCAAGCTCGACACCCAGACCAACAAGGTTGACTCCTTCGGGGCGGTCAATCCGTCCGGGACCGTGATCTTCCAAGATGCCACCGGCGGCCTCGTGCTCACGAAGTCCAACGCCGGACTCCTCTGGATCAAGGCGGCCGGGGCCGTGACGCAGTCGGCGCCGATCGTGGCCGCAAACCTCACCGTTCAGGGAACGGCCGTTGATCCGATCACGCTCGACACGCAGGACAACGAGATCGGCACCGTCGCCGTCGCCAACGGACTCGTGGCCCCGGTGTCGATCAAGGACACCAGCGGTGATCTCGACGTCGCCTTCATCGATGGCGGGCCGGTGACGCTGACTGTGGCTGGTGGCCTGACGCAGTCGGGCTACATCCACGCCACCGACCTGGTCGTCAACGGTGGCGGCAGCGGGCCGATCACGCTCACCAACGCCGACAACACCGCCAACACGTTCAAAGCGACCAACGGCACCGCAGACATCACCTACAACGACTCGGTCGGCAACCTCGTACTCGTCGGGCTCGAGGGGGGCAAACTCGCGATCAGCGCCGTGGGCGACATCACGCAGACCGGGCCGATCACCGGGCTGTCGCTCAACGCCGTCTCCTCCGCAGGCGGCGTGAAGCTCACCAATGAGCTCAACGACATCGACACCGTAACGGGCACGACCGTCAAGGACTTCGTCTACACCAACTACGGCACATTTGCCGCCGGACCGATCACCGCCTCCGGCGCGAACTCGAACATTGTTCTCACGAGCATCGCCGGCGACATCAACGTCGTCGACAACCTGACCGCCACGAATCTCGTCGCGCTCAACGCCCCCAACGGCACGTTCAACCTCCAGTCGCCGGCCGTGATCAGCGCCCAGGTCCTCTCCTACAACACGCTCACGCCGCCGAGCTACAACCCCGCCGACGTCCCCGACACGGTCGCCGTCGACGGCAATCTGACGATCAACAAGCCCGGCCAGGCGGTGACGTTCGGCAACTTCGCCTCCACCGGCACGATCAAGATCACGGCCGACTCGATCACCGTCAACGGACCGCTCGTGACGACCGGCACGAAGCAGTCGATCGTGTTGACGGCCCTCACCGGCGGCGTGACCTTCGTCGGGACAGGATCGGCCGAGAACGCGCCGGCCCTCGGCGGGACGACGAGCGTGACGGCGGCCGGTGCCATCACCGGCGCCTCGACCGACCCGCTCTCCGGGGCGGCGCTCACGCTTGCCTCAGGGGGCGCGACTACCCTCCCCGGCGTGCTCACCGCGGGCACGCTCACGGCGAGCTCCACCGGCGGCGCCATCACGCTGACCAATGCCAAGAACGACTTCACGACCGTCAAGGTCACCAACGCGACCCGCGCCGTCAGCCTGACCGACGTCAACGCCCTCTCGGTCGCCGGCATCACCGGCGGGGCGGTCGCCCTCACCGTCGGTGATCACTTGACGCAGACCGGAGCGATCGTCGCTACGAGCCTCACGGCCACCTCGACGACGAAGAACTTCGGAAACATGGATCTCGTCAATCCGGGCAACGACGTCGGCACGCTTTCGGTCGACAACGGCACGCGGCAGGTCCTGTTCACCGACAAGAACGGCGTCATCATCGGCGGGGTGAAGGCGGGGATCTTCACGCTCACCACGGCCGGCGAGATCTCGCAGACCGGGCCGATCGTTGCGGCCGGTGCGACCACGATCACCAACAGCACCGCCGGGGCGATCACCCTCGCCGACAGTGGCAACGACTTCACCTCCATCAAGGTGAGCAACGGCGCGCGGAACGTGACTGTGGTCGACAAGAACGACATCGCGATCGCCGGGGTGACCGCCGGGCAGTTCACCCTCGCCACCGGAGGCGCCGTCACGCAGACCGCCGCGATCACCGCCAGCGGCATCGCCGTCGCGACGGTCTCCGGTCCGGTCACGCTCACCAACGCCGGCAACGACGTGACCACGCTGCAGATCACGAGCGGCACGCAACCGGCCTCGTTCACCGACAAGAATGCCGTCAGCCTGTCGACGATCGCTGCCGGGGCCTTCACGCTCCGGGCCGGCGGCGCGGTAACCCAGACCCAGGCGGCCACGACGACGTCGTTCGACGTCGCCACGACCGTCGGCGGCGTGGCGCTCGGCAACGCCGGCAACTCGCTCGGCACCCTGTCGGCGAATCTCTCGGCAGCCGGGGCTCCGCTGACGGTGGTCAACAGCGGCATCCTCCGGGTGGCGCAGGTGTCGACCTTGGGTCAGATCACGATCAGCACCCTCAACGGCGGCAACGTCAACATCGGCCCTGCCGCGACGCCGTCCCCGACGCTGCAGACCACGAGCACGGTCAACTTCGCCGGGGTCTCCGGCGGAATCGTGATGGCCAATGGTGGCACGATGGTTGCCCCCGGCGGCGTCACCGTCCCGGCAGGCAAGAGGATCCAGTGGACCCTGACGAGCTCCGCCAACTCCGGCGCCGGCTCGCTCCGCGACACGCTCCAGTCGATCAACTCCCTCAAGGCCCCGGCGCAGGTTACCTACAACGCTCCGGCAACGATCAACCTCACTTCGGCCCTCCCCACCATCACCGTCCCGCTCTCGGTGGTCGGCAAGAGCCAGCTGACCCTCGACGGCAGTGCCGCTGGGGCCGGCGTCAACGGCCTGTGGTTCAGCAGCACGGCCAAGGGGAGTACGTTGAACGGCGTGACGTTCCAGAACTTCGGCGGGGCCGGCGTGAACATCGTCGGTGCAGCCGGGACGACGGTGACGGCGATCACCGTCACCAACAGTGCGATCGGCCTGCGGGCCAGCGGCGTGCTCGCCTCCGCCGGTGTCAACTCGCTGGTCACAAGCTCGACGTTCATCGGGAATGTCCAGGGGGCCTACCTCAACGCCACCGGCCTGAGCTTCGGCCTCACCGGCCAAGGGAACACTCTCACCGGCAACGCCACGACCACCGCCGGCATCTACATGACCGGTGCCGCGGCCGGGACGCTCGTTCAGGGGAACAACATCAGCCAGGCGACCACCGGCATCTCGATCAACTCCGTCACCGGGGCGCTGATCGGCGGCACGGCAGCCGGCCAGTTCAACACGGTGGCCTATGCCACCACTGGCGTCTTCGGCACCGGCACCTGCTCGGGATCGTCGGTGGTCAAGACGGCCTTCGGCAGTGCCGTGACGACGAAGTACAACACGGCCGGTGCCCGTGGGCTGTCCGTGATCCAGTGATCGGCCACGGCCCAGAACGTACGGTCTGAAACGCTCGGGGGGATGGTGGCCACCATCCCCCCGCTGTTTTGGCCGCCGACCGCTCGGGCATCGGTGCTGCTGGCGGGCCTGACCAATCGACGCCGCATCCCGCCGGAGTGTCGGTCAGACCGCCCGATCGATGACGTCGTGGCCGCCGTCCTTCGTGCGCCGGATGAAGAGGATGTTGAGCGTCCGCAGGAAGGTGTGGAGGCCGGCATCCTGGATCGGGAGAATGTGGGCCGGCTGGCCCGACTCGTTGTGGTGGGAGTGCCACAGCCCCGGCGGCGTCACGAACGCCGAGTGGGGCTTCCAGTCGACCCGGATCCCGTCCTTGATGCTGCCGTCGCGGTCGAGGGTCTGCCCGACCATCGTGTAGCACCCCGGGCGGGCATCGACGACGAGGTCGAGGGCCACCGACTGGTGCCGGTGCGGGGCCTGGAGAGCACCCACCGGCAGGAGCCCGAACATCGCCCAGATGACATGGGTGACGGTCATCGTGTGGGGAAAGAGCCGGTTGCCGAGAAGGACGCTCAACCGGTTGGCCGTGGCGCTCGAGGGATCGCGGAGCACCCCGTCGAGGGCCTCGAGGATCGCCTCTCTGGCGTAGAGCGTCGGCGTAAACTGCCGCTGCGTTGCCTCGGCCCCCAGATAGCGGAGGAGCGGTTCGTCGTTGACCCAATAGAGGGCCGCATCCTCGCTCGCCGCGTGGAGCATCCGGCTGCGGGCCGGCAGGGTGAACAGATCCCCGGCCTTCCAGGGAATCGTGGCCGGATCCGCCGCCCCTGCGGCGGGGCTGCTCGTGCCGCTGCCGCGCATCACGAAGAACAGGTGGCTCGTGGCGTTGGCATCGGTGAGCACCGCCTCGCCGGCCCGGACACGGACAAAGCTCGCACACAGTCCCGGACTCGTGGCTGGCCCGGCGCACCCCAGCACGGCCGAATTGTCGAGCGGTAGCACACGCGAGCCGCCCCGCTCGTGGAGCTCGGCATCGAACCTGGTCAGCGGCACCTCGCCGGTGGCGCCCTCAACGAAAGGATTGGAGGCGTAGCGGTAGTCGTGGTAGCGGGCCGACGCGGTCAGGTGCGAGAGCCCCTGCGGATCGGGCGTGTGATTGGCCATGGAAATTTCCTAGCGGTAGTCGGCGGGGGAGAGCCCCTTCTTCGCACCGTTGAATCCGAACGGCGTCGGCTCGAAGGTGCCGACGATGTCGACCTTCGACTTCTCCGGGATCTTCGCTTCAAGGCCCGCCGCCCAGTAGCAGGCGTTGACGAGCATCCGCCTCGTCCCTTCGGCCGTCATGTCGGTGGCGGCTCCCATCGTCGTCGTGAAGGATCGCCCCTTGGGCCCCCCATCGATCTGATACGACTTCACCCAAGCCACCGGCATCATCGGCTCGTTTTTCTCCCCCGCAACCGGCGGTGAGTCGGGCTTCATGCCGGCCAGCACCGCCCCGAGGACGAGCGGCTTGGAGTCGCCAGGGAGCGGGAGGCGGACGCCGTAGACGTCGGTCGGCCCCCAGATCTCACCATCCTTGATCCCCTTGAGAATCGGGTGATCCTTGGCGTCGGGGGCGAGGAGACCGCGCGTGCTCTCGCTGCCGTGGCCGCCGTGATGGCTGATCCAGGTCTCGCCGAGCACCTGCCGCCCGAAGCCCTGCGTGGAGCCCTCGCCGGGGAAGTCCCAGCTGTAGCGGCGGTAGGTGCGCCCGTCGGGGATGTTGAAGGCGTGGGTCGCCGTCCGCATCGCCACCACCGGCTTGCCCGCCTTCAGAAACGCATCGATGTGCTTCATCTGCTCGTCGGGGAGGTTGCGAAATCGGGTGGCGATCACCATCAGATCGGCAGACGCGAGCTTCTCGAGGCCGGGGATGTTGTCGTTGGTGTTGGGGTTGATCTGGCCGGTGGCGGGATCGATCGCAAACACGACGGTGCAATCGAAGCCGTGGTGGCGGGCGAGGATCTTCGCCAGCTGCGGGAGGGCCTCCTCACTGCGGTATTCCTCGTCGCCGCTGACCAGGACGACCTTCTTCCCCTTCCCGGGCCCGTCGCCACCGGCGACCTCGAGCCACGGATCGGCGGCCCTGACCGGAAACGCGAAGAGGATCAGAACACAGCAAGCCGACAGCAACCGTCGCATGGAGAGCCCCCCTGTTCGAGACACCGCGGCGCCAAAATGGGCCAGCGGCAAGTCACGACAGGATAGCGTTCACGACACGCCCGTGCACATCGGTGAGGCGGAAGTCGCGCCCGGCGTGCCGGAACGTCAGCCGTTCGTGGTCGAGCCCGAGGGAGTGGAGGATCGTCGCCTGGAGGTCGTGGACGTGGACCTCGTCGGCAGCGACATGGAAGCCGAGCTCGTCGGTCGAGCCGTGCGTGATGCCGGGGCGGATCCCGCCGCCGGCGAGCCACATCGTGAAGGCATTGGGATGGTGGTCGCGCCCCTTCGAGCGGCCGAGGACGGCACTCGCCTCGACCATCGGCGTCCGGCCGAACTCCCCCCCCCAGACCACGAGCGTCGAGTCGAGCAGGCCGCGGCGCCGCAGATCGGTGACGAGTGCCGCCGAGGCCCGGTCGGTCTTCTCGCAGTTGCCCCGGACATTGCCGGCGACGTCGGAATGGCCGTCCCAGCCCTCGTGGTAAATCGTCACGAACCGCACGCCGCGCTCGACGAGCCGGCGGGCGAGGAGACAGGCCCGGGCAAAGCTCGCCTCGGCCGGCGTGCAGCCGTAGAGGGCAAGCGTCTCCGCCGTCTCCTGGGAGAGATCCATCAATTCCGGCGCCGAGGTCTGGAGGCGGTGGGCCATCTCGTAGCTGGCGATCCGGGTGGCGATCTCGGGATCACCGTCGGCAGCCAATCGCGCGCGATTGAGATCTCCGACGAGGCCGAGGGTGTCGGCGGCGAGGCGGTCGTCGGCGCCGTCCGGCTGACCGACATTCAGAATTGGATCGCCGGCATTGCGGAACCGCGTGCCGGTATGCATCGACGGCAGAAAGCCGCTCGACCAGTTGGCGCTGCCGCCGCTGATCCCACCGCCGGTGCTCATGACAACGAAGGCCGGCAGTTCGTCGCACTCGCTCCCCAGGCCGTAGGTGACCCACGATCCCATGCTCGGTCGACCCGGTTGCCCGAAGCCGCAGTTCATGAAGATCTGCGCGGGGGCATGGTTGAATTGGTCGGTGCGGCAGCTGCGCACGATGGCGATCTCGTCGACGACACCGGCCAGCCAGGGGAGCATCTCGGAAATCTCCGCCCCGCTGTCGCCGTGGCGGGCAAACTTGAACTGCGGCCCGAGAACCGCCGCATCGGGGCGGATGAAGGCGTAGCGCTGGCCGCCGATGACCTCCGGCGGGATCGGCTTTCCCTCGATCTCGGCGAGCTTTGGCTTGTGGTCGAAAAGTTCGAGCTGGCTCGGGGCCCCGGCCATGAACAGCTGGATCACCGCCTTCGCCTTCCCCGGGAAGTGGGGCGGCTTGGGGGCGAGGGGCCCGGTGGGAGCCCGTGCCGATTCGGCAAAGGACTCCCGGGCGAGCAATCCGGCCAGCGCCATCTTGCCGACCCCGAGGCCGCAATCGGAGAAGAAATGACGCCGCGTGGCATGGAGGAGGCCATTCATCGCTTCACCACCGTTTCATCGAGGTTCATCACGGCTCTCGCCACAAGCATCCAGGCGGCCCGATCGATCGGGTCACCGCCTCCCTCACCGCCGAGCTTCGTCGCATCGAGCTCCCCCGCCACCAGCCTCACTCGCTGAAGGCGAAGGTATTCCAGCAGCGCTTCCCGTTCACCGGCCGCGAAGGGACGCGAGAGAACGCGTCGACCGAGGTCGTCGAGCCGGGCCGCGTCGTCCCCCGGGCCGGAGAGCGCCGCTGCCCCGAGGGCCCGGGCGACCTCGACGAACATCGGGTCGTTCATGAGCGTCAGCGCCTGGAGCGCGGAATTGGAGACGTCGCGGCGCGCGAGGCAGCTGTCGCCGGAGGGGCCGTCGAAGGTGGTCACGAACGCGAACGGCGCCGTCCGCTTTTGAAAGGTGTAGAGGCTGCGGCGGTGGCGATCCTCTCCCGGGCTCGGCTCCCACGCGCCCCCCCCGTAGGCCGTCTCGGTCACGCCGGCCGGCTGCGGCGGCCGCACCCCCGGGCCGTACATCTTCTCCGAGAGGATCCCCGCCGCCCGGAGCAGGCCGTCGCGGATCTGCTCCGCCTCGAGCCGGACGCGCGGCCCGCGGGCGAGGAGGATGTTGGCCGGATCGGCCGCGAGCTGCTCGAGGCTGGCCGCCGAGTCCTGCCGGTAGGTGGCACTCGTGACGATCAGCCGATGGAGTTTCTTGAGCGACCAGCCGAGGTCATCGACGAACGTGGTCGCCAGCCAATCGAGCAGTTGCGGATGCGAAGGGGGCGTCCCCTGGTATCCGAAATCCTCGAGCGTCGGCACGATGCCGCGGCCGAAGAAGGCCTGCCACTGCCGGTTGACCGTCACTCGGGCGGTGAGCGGATGCTGCGGGGAGACGAGCCACTCGGCCAGCGCCAGCCGATTGGCGGGAGTGCCCTCAGGCAGGCCGGGGAGAAACGCGGGCACGGCCGGAGCGATCTCCTGCCGGGGCTGCGTGTACTCGCCACGGTGCCGCAGAAAGGTCTTCCGCGGGTTGTCGGCGGGGCGTTCGCGGAGAACGAGCGTTGTCGGCCCGCCACGGAGCTGCGCCTCGAGTCCGCGGATCTCCTTCATCGGCTCGACAAGCTCCGGAGCCGCGGTGAGAAATCGGCGCCGGACCGCCGCGCGTTCGGCCTCGGTCCGCTCCGCGGCCGGCTTCCGCAGGGCCGCCTCTTCAGGGGCCGTGAGCCCGCGGGCCTCGGCGCCCTTCGCACCCGTGACCGAGAGCCGGAAGCAGCCAAGCGGGCAGGCGTAATGCCGCTCAAACTTCATCACCAAGGTCAGCGGCGTCCCGGGGGCCACCGGCTCGGCGAAGGAAAACACCGCAGCATGGGGCCGCCCCTGATCGCCATTGGTGCTCCAGCCGCTCGACATGTCGCCGTCGAGGACGAGCGCCGCGGTGCTCTTGCCCCCGGAGAACGCCGCCGTGCCATTGAAGGAATCGCTCGCCGTGGCGACCGCCACCCGCGCTTCCCCCGCCGTGATCTCGAGTTCCGAGAGGAAAAAATCCCCCTTCGGCCCCTCGTACCAGGCCAGGCCCGGGCCGTACGCCGGGAGGCTCGGATCGGGGAGGACCTCGAGGCGGATCGCCTGAACGGGATGGTCCGCAGGGGGCAGAACGATCTCGTAGCGGTCGCTCTTCGTGACATCGCCGCTGGCGAGGATCGAGCCGTCGTCGCGGACGCTCAAGTGCGGCATTGAGGTCTGCCACGACTGCGGCTTCACGACCTGCCAGTCGATCGCCTTCGCCGTTTCGTCACGCTCCCAGCCGGCGAAGCGATCTTCGAGTGACGCAGGTGCCGGTTGCCCCTCGGCGGCAGGGACAAGAGGCCACTTTCCCGGTAGCTGGTCCCACGCCGCTTCGAGCCGGGCGGCCGCGTCGGCCACGGCCTTCGTCTGCTCGGCGTCGGGGATCACCCATTCCGGTTCGTCGGCGTTGTCGAGGCAGGCAAAGAGGCCGTAATAGTCGGCCTGGGTGAGGGGATCGTATTTATGGTTGTGGCACTGCGCGCAGCCGGTCGTCAGCCCGAGCCAGGTAACGCCGGTGGTGCTCACCCGGTCGACCATTGCCAGATAGCGGAACTCGAGCGGATCGATCCCCCCCTCTTCATTGGTCATCGTGTTGCGGTGGAAGCCGGTGGCGATGATGTCGTCGACCGTGGCGCCGGGAAGGAGATCGCCGGCGATCTGGCGGCGCGTGAAGGCATCGAACGGCATGTCGTCGTTGAGGGCCCGGATCACCCAATCGCGATAGGGCCAGATCCGCCGCTCGCGGTCCTTCTCATAGCCGTTGGTATCGGCATAGCGGGCCAGATCGAGCCACCGCCGCGCCCAGCGCTCGCCGTAGCGCGGGCTCGCAAGCAGCCGATCGACGAGTTTTTCGTAAGCGTCGGGAGCTTGATCGGCGACGAAGGCGTCGAGCTCGGCTGGCGTCGGCGGCAGGCCGACCAGATCGAGGTGGACGCGTCGGCAGAGCGTGGCCCGATCGGCCTCCGGGCTCGGCCGCAGCCCTTCGCGGGCGAGCCGGTCGCGGACGAAGAAATCGATCGGATTCTCTGGCGCCGCGGCCCCGGCCGCATCGGGCACCTTCGGCACGGCCGGGCGAGCCGGCTTCTGAAAAGCCCAGTGCTCGGCGTAGGGG